>ERZ791573.29-NODE-29-length-103020-cov-4.482892_pt1 | contig 103020 bp, 178 predicted proteins | sample MGYA00509971_ERZ791573 | MGnify/ENA primary metagenome ERZ791573 (study PRJEB30046, sample SAMN00791921) | human gut metagenome | study: EMG produced TPA metagenomics assembly of the A metagenome-wide association study of gut microbiota in type 2...
TAATTTAATATTAATATATTCAGTATTTCTAATAAATCTTCTCTATTGAAATATACTGAATCTTTTAATAATTCTACCTCTTCTTCTGATAAATCTGGAGAAAATTTTGGATGTCTATTAGGATTAAATAGAGGTTTATTAAGCTGTTCTGTAGATTCTTCAGTACATACTTCTAATCTAAATTTATTTAGATATTCATTCTATTTAATTAGAGCAAAAGCATATCTGAAGAAATTAGTTGGCAAACATGAGTAGTTATTCATCACGCTATAGTATTATCGTTAGTATTATTTACTATAGGAATCATTTGAAAGTCCTTGTTGAATAACTTAGGACTCCTATATAGATTAAAGATAGCCTTGATGTTATTGAAACTTTCTTTAGGAGCATCAATTATCTCTTTCTTCAAATTCTTATAGCTACCTGTATAGTTTCCTCTATTCAGTTTACCTTTCTGGTCCAAGTAATTCCTAAACTGATTCATATAACTTTTGATTTCAGTACCCTATAATATGTTATCATACATATCTCTAGTCATATTAGGATACATAGTCTTTGCCTGATTAAATGGAATAAACTTGCTCTTATCACCGAGCTTCCTTAAGAATTCATTATTCATACCAGTTGCACCATCTACCAAATGACCCATTTCATGAAGTACTACGCTATTAGGAATATCTTCTGGAGTTTTGATCATGTCTCTATTGAAATACATTGTATTTCCTTCTGAAGGAGTAACCTGAGCTCCAATAGTAGGTCTTTCCATCTTCTTATATTTTGGTTCTGGAAGTTGGAAATACTCATCAATATCAACATATTTCTCTAACATACTATCATATACCTTCAAATAATCTGTACCATATTGATGATCCACAGCCTTTGCTCTTTCTCTAGCATACGGTTCTTGCATCAGATCATATGTTCTGTTACGCTGATCATTTATCTCTTCAACTAGACTTAATGGCATGTCTGAATAACTTTTCTGCTCATGTAGAGCCTTATCTATAACATTCTATTTATAGTTAGGGTCCACTTTAGGAATATAAGTACTCTTAGGTTTACTGATTTTCTTAGAAGATTTAACAGCAACACCGCCTAAACTAGGAATAAAAGGAATCAAGCCCATTGCAGCTAATCCAGCACCTTCCCAGTCTTTATTCTTTAAAGCCTTATAAGTATCATACGCAGATATAGCATCACCTACAGGTGTTGCATTTGCAGCATCTTCAATATCTCCTACTGGCTTTAATCCTCTAATGAATGGTTTCCCAGTGAATCTATCAATCTCGTCTGTACTACCTTCAGCGTACTTCTTAAAGTCAAGGTAAGTCTTACCGGGATTCTACTCCCGGTACTACTTCAACTATTGCATCCTATTTCTAAATGCTTGTCTGTCCATAACCTTATTTCTTTACAGGTTTCTTTCCGCCTTTCTTGCATCCCATAATTAATCCTCCTTATAACTTTTAATTTTACAGTACTTCAACCAAGAATAATGTTTCCTAGTCTCAGGATAAGTGTAGTTATTTTCATTGTTGTAAGCCTCCTCTTCAAAACTAACATCATGATATACTACATCTTGTTTGTCAAAGAATCTAAGTAGTCTAATAATACAGTACTCTACTCCATACCATAAGTAAAATGGTAACCATAGCATCTCTTGCATCTACTTCAAATGAATCTTCTCGTGATTATATTCTTTAGCATTTATTTTAGATGCATCTCTAGTAAATATTAAGCCAAATAGATTTATATATTTATAACCCTTAAAAGGTATCCATTTATTCTGTATTACTCTCATATTATTTCTCTCCCGCTACTTTATTCTTTAATGCTGTTCTAGCTTTAATTCTTTCTCTTTCAAGAGCCGCATCATCTTTTTGTTTTTGGATATCTTTTTGAGCTTGCAATTTCTGTTTTTCAAGTTCAATCTTCTTATCCTCTATCTCCTTCTTCAATTGTTGTTCACGCATTTTAGCATTGAACTCAAACTGTTTAGAAGCTTCTTCTGATGCTTGCTTTCTCTCTTCAAGTGCTTGTGCTGCTATTTCCATAGTATCTGGAATACCATTATCATTCTGATCTTGATCTTCCAAACCTCTATAAGCATTAAGTTGAGCTACTGTAATCTTAGTTGCATTATTCTGATCAATCTCATATTTCTTAAGATCCATTTCTGCTTCTTTGATCATTAACTCTTCTTCCTTAACCTCATTCTGCATTTGTAACATCTACTGTTCACGTTCAGCTTGTGCTTGTTCCATAGCTTGCTGTTGTTCCATACGTTTCTGTTCAATTTCCTCTAATCTATTCTTGATCATAGTGACATTGTCCAGAGTAATGATTTCAGCAATATCTAATAAACTAGCACCATTCTGCATGGCAGGTTGCATAAGATTCTTAAGGGCTTCTATCTATTGTTGATTCTTAGTAGTATCTTCTACAAATATATCAAAATCTTCATAGAACATATCATCATTAAGAGTCATAAATGCTCTAGTAGCATCATCAAATACATATTGTAAACTCGTTTTACTATCCTTCCAAGCATACTTAGCTGTATTTAATAGCATAATCAAACACTCTCTCTTTACTTGGTTATGAACCCAAAACCATGGCTCTGTAATATGAGCTGATTGTACTACAGATCTTTCTACATTACCTACTAATTCATTAGATGAAATAGAACCTTCACGTTGTTTAGATACACCAGTTATCTCTGACAACATGGCTTCTATCTTATCCATCAATGCTATATACTGATCAATAGTATTAGCCATAGTAAGATCTAATGCTGTGATCTGATTGAACTATGACGGTTTACCGCCTTCTCTACCTGGTATATCCCAACCTTCTTCATATGGGTTGATGAAGTTAACTCCAAGTGCAGACAAGTAATGCATCCACTTAGCTACGTCTATATTCATAGACTTAGGAATCTAAGTAATATCCATATTTACTACTTTACCCTTATCTCTTGACATAGCAAGTTCTAGACGATACCAAAGTACAATATACATGTACTGTAATGGTTTCATCATACTTACTAATGATCTAGGTCTACTATTGGTATTATTGTATATTACTCCAGTATATGGCAATCTTTGCGCATTAGGATTATCAGCAGATACGTGTTGGTACTCAATAGGACCCATACCAAAGTAAAGGTCATCTCCGGCTCTATATCCTTCCCATGTCTCAATGATCCATTTCCATTCTACGCTTATTTCAGTACCTGTCTCATTGTATGATTCATCTACGATATACTCTACTGGTTCTCCTGTTTCAGGGTCTGCAATAGTAACAAATGCTATCTTTCTAAATGACTACCAACAACAATGCCATACACTAATTGCATTAGTACTATCAAACGGATTAGATGTAAACCCATTAATACTATGAGTCTTTATATGTGGATAGTCTAACGATGTCTTTCTTACTTCAGGATTGAACCCTCCTTTAGACGTATCATCCATCATGTCTAGGAGCTGATTTAGCTGCTTCTCAGACAGTTTATCATAATACCTGTCATATATATCAGTAGCAGATAATTTCATCTCATATACGCACCATTGAGCGTCGTGGATATACTCTAAGTCTGAAGTATCTGTATCGTAATCAAAGTAAATAGGATTAATGCGCTCTAGGCAGGGATTACCATTCTGTATACCTACGTAATAGATCTCCTCCCCGCCTATTAGTGCATCCTTCCAGCCTTTATAGAACTCATGTGTAATGTTAAGTTTATTCTTTAAATAATTCAAACTATGGTATGCAGTTATCTCTGCTATATCCTTATAGTCTTTACTCATGTATTTCTGTATCTATTCAGGAGGCATAATCTCACCAGACTGCAATGCTTGCTGATATCTAGCTTGTTCTTCTGGACCTAGCTTACTCATGATAGTAGCTTGTATGTACTGAATAAGGAGTTCTTTAGCCTTATCCTACATCTCACTAGTAGCTATCTCACTAGTACGTACTACTTTGAAGTTAAATGGTCTTTTTGTTTCTTCTCCTAATAGTAGGTCAATCTTAGGCTTAACTATATTATAGTCCTATGCCATTGCAGGAAATCCATCTTGTTGTTTAAATGGATTAGTAACATACTTTAGATCTTTTTCATTGTATATACTATTGTAAAGATCATAGTATGTCTACATCTCTTCCTTGCGAGTTCTGTTATTGCCATTTCTAGAACCTCCCATACTTCTTCCAATAATGTAATCTAAACAAGATTCTTTCCAGTCCTATGTCTTCTTAGAAGATGGTAACTTCTATATTGGAAACTGATTGATATTTCTCATAATTAAAACATATATGCTTTTAAATTATCAATGGATTCATCGTCATGAAACCATTCTTGAGTGAAGATAGGACCTTCAAATAGTATCCTATTCTTGTTCTCTTTTTTCTTCTCTTTAACCTTTACATTATAGAGCTGTTCTCTATAAATCATTACCTGCATCAACGCCATGACCCTATCGAAGTTTCCAGTGTCATTATAGCTTATAAGTTCTTCTAATAGCGGCTCTGATAGTATATTATGTAGGTTCTTCTTACCAGGTGCTTGTTCTTCGTTTAGCCAATCTTTGATTAGGCCTTCACCCCATTGCTTAATCTGCTTATTCATATGACAACCTTTCTTTCTCTATACTTTAGTATTACCTACTATATCAGATATAATATCAGGTTGATCAGCCAATAGATAATCACAATGCTTAGCAGTAAAGTAAGGAAATAAGCCTTTACGCTCATTTTCATACATTATCCTACCATTATAGTATACTGCTAGCTTACGTAGGTTTTCATAGTATTCTTCAGCGGTTGATGGACGTCCAGTATATTCAGCAACAATTATATCATAATAGTTCTCAAAGTCCTGGAATCGCTTGTATACGAATGTAGATCCTAATGAGTTAGTACCAGACTAATCATGGTCGTACGGGTCAACTCCTAATATGTATAGTCCTATAGGAGCATCTTTCATTGGGTGTTCCCATATTACTATTGAACCTGTAGGATCATCGTCTTTTTTCAAAGGATAATGCGTAATATCACCGTGTTTCTTAATAACCCATTTAAGTGATCCATCTGCTTCCCATACTAGATCACCTACTTGTTTCATATTACTAAGGCTCTTATTGATACGTATTTTGGCTAATTGCTCTTGTAATTCCTTTTTAGGGAATATGTTACCACCAAACTCCAAACACGCTTCCTAGGGCGTTATACAGTGTTCTGCAACGTATCTATCTACTGCTACAGAGTTAGTAGCATTTTCTATTACTTTTCTACGCTCAGCTAATATATACTCTACTGACTTTCTACGTAATGTATTTCCATCATTGTCCATGTATATTCTGTTACCGGCATCATCACGGAAGTCCATGTTGGTATACTGAGGTATAAAGAATCCACACTTTTTATCTGATGGAGTCTCATCCCATATGTTATCAAATCCTATACAGTTATAACCATCTGGATTATAGAACATATCTTTAAGAGTCTCAAAATGGCTATCTTCGTCACCACCTGTACCGAATGCAATCATAGTACCGAATGCCATACCATCTTGTTCTACAGACGGTCTAGCAATCTGCCATGCGGCACCTAGTTCTGAGAATGAACCAGCTTCTTCAAAGATAATTAATTTACCAGCTTTACCACGAACTACGTCAGGATTATCTTTTAGAGTAACGCCAATTATTTCTGACTTAAAACCTAATTCTATCTCATTACCATACTCATCTTTAGTAAAGAATCCAGCACGTTTACGCATCTAAGTATTAACAGATCTTTTCTTACCCCAAGCTGTATTCTTATCTATAAAGTCCATATAGTCCCATGCTTTAGTAAGAATACCGTCTTCTGTTAAATACTGTTTATTACTAGCATATATGTATGTTTTACTACCAGCAAACAGGTAATAGTTACGACAAGCCATAGCTGCATTCTTATAAGAATAACCCTTACGTCTACTCTTTAATGCACATAAGTGTTTACCTTCTCCTTCAGCATCTTCTACTGCTTGAAAGAAGTAATAGTCGTAATCGTAGAAGTCTGGAAACTATAGATCACGTGTCTTTTTTATCTTAGTAGATCCATCTGGATTGTTTATAGTAGTATAGATAATTCTTTGAATAGGACAGAAGTTTAAATAAAAATAGTTATACCCACTGATGAAATCTCCATCATCAGCTGTATAACCATATTTACATCTGTCCATCTATTCGTCCCAGTATTTAAAGTACTCTGATGTACCTTCTGGGTACTAACAATAAGAGCCGACTTCGAGAAATCTCAGAGCCGGCTGTCTAAACTTATCGCTGTTTTTTATCTACTTATTGAAGTCTACCATTCCATTTAATATCTTTATTGGTAGCCCTACTACGACTCGAACGCAGACTAAGAGGGTTAGAGCCTCCTGTGCTAACCATTACACCATAGGGCAATATTAAGCGGGAGAGGAGAGATTCGAACTCTCAAACCCAAGAGCTTTGTTAACGACGACTTTAGGGCGCTTCCGTCAATCTACTGCCGTATACCATTCCGCCACTCTCCCGTGCCGGGGAATATTTGTTGTCCGTCCCCGTCGGACCTTTTGGTTTAGAACCAAGATTTAATTCTTTGCCATAATGAAGGCTTTTTTGCCTTCATTATAGCTTCGTGTGCTTCATTAATTTCTTCCCAAAATTTTTCTGCACCTTGTGTTGCATCAATCGAAATAATCATTCTTTTCATATTTAGTCTAAATTTATAACACTTATAACGTGTTGTTTATTTTATGTTGTTCTTTACTGTATTATCCTGCCAACTCATAAGGATTAACCTTGGCGTCTCCTTTTACTTTACCCATAGTTAATTCCTCAGCTTGAACCATAGATTTTAATGCTTCTATACTCTTAATAGTATTTGCTGTAGAACCCATTCCAGCTAGTAGATCTTTGATCTTCTTCTCATCCAAACAATCATCTAATGACTCTTCATACCACTTAGTAACTGAGTCTAATTTGTTCATTTGAGCGTCTAGCATCTTTAGTATTCTAGTATTCTGCCAATCTATATACTCCTGTTCAGCTACCTTTTCTTCCTCAGTAAGTTCATAGTTTGGATCTTCAAATACTTGTTCTTTGAGCCTTATTTCTCTAGTATGAGCATCCATACTCTTCTTATATGGGCTACTCCACTTATGCATAAGTACTATATAAGTAATAACAAGCTCTTGATGAACTTTGTCTTCCGAAGTATCATGTTCGTATAGTCTTTTGAATGCTGGTATGAAATACAGATCTGGGTGTATTACAACCTTACCTCCTACTATATCAACGAGATTCATTTGACTTATACTTATTTAATTCAAATTCGTACCATTCTCCTAAGTCGTGTATGGCTGCCGGATCTGATATTACAATGGCCTTTACAACATTCTTACCATTATTCCAGCATACACAAACAAGAGCGAATTCTCCTTTTTTAATGTCTATTACTTCATCTGAAGTAATTACTTGCCCGTCTGTTTCAGCTTTGTATATATGGCAATCAATGTTAGCCAACATTGGAGTAATAGCATTTAGATCAGTGTTAAAACTAATAGCTTCTCCATATCTATTTACCAGTATCTTTTCCATTATGCTGCTTCTACAGGTTCACAATCGCAACAACATTTCTCCTCTGTTGTCACTTTTCTTGCTTTTCTATCAGCTTCCAGTCTCTCAATTCTTCTACGATAATAGTCCTTCAATTCTGGATTATCTATCACTATGAACTCTTTATCGTCATAGTCACCAGTAGTACTGTACATCTTAAGTAGCAGATCATACTGTTTTACTTCAATAGATTTCTTATTACCGTTCTTATCAGTTATCTCTAAGATACCATCTTCTGGTATAATATAACGATAGTCAATATCACTGAAGTAACCAACAGACTCGAACTCTTCTTTCTCAAAATCTACTTTGTAGATATTAGCATTATTTACTTTTGCACAATATTTTACCATAATCAATCAATTCTATAACCTAAATACTTCTCTTTATTTAATCTCTGTACTATCTCCATTGCTCTCCTCATCGGTACATTCGGATTCGAGTAACTCTTCATTGTCTGATACTTCTGTATTATCTGCTGAAAGTTCTGTATCTCCTGCTCCAGACTTTCCTTCTTTATGTTTTGCTTCATACTTCTCAGTTAAACGTTTACATATGATATCAATCTCAGTAGCTCTATCTTTCTGTCCATTTCCTGATTTCCCTTCTTCTACCATTAGAGTAGTAAGTTCATCAATCATATCATTAGTAAAGTCTTCATAAGTAACAATACCTTCATTAATTACAGTATCAAGTATGCTGTACATCTTTTTCATGTCTTTGGAAGCCAACCCAATATTCTTATTGAAGTTTTCCATTTCAAGCTTCCACATCATCAGACTCTCTTCGTGTGTCATATTCTCTTTTTATATTTACTAGTGTTTTACTTATGCATCCTGCTACCCAACCTACCAAGTATGCGTATTGTTCATTATGATTTGCAAATGACTGTGTATACATTCCTAATTCGTCAAATATATAATCAGCTACATGTACTGCTTCGTGGGCTTCACCACCTGCTTCTATACTACTATCCATTATTATTACTAAGGCTCCGTATTCACCAGTTGCTTTATGTGTTACAGGACAAGTAAGCCATCCATCTTTAGTAGTGTTATATTCTTCTACAAGCTCATCATAAGCTGATGCACATTCCTCTTTAGTATTATCTAACTTATTAAACTTAAAAATCTTGTTTAACCCAACTACATCTCCTGTTACCCATAATTTACGAGGGTATATTATCGGGTCGTATCTGTCTACTCTTGGCGTCTTCTTCATGTCTTCTCTTTACTTTAAACTTACCTAAGTAAGCCATCATAACTGGTTTGGGATCAAGTTCTGTTATTGCTTTATTAGCAAACTTGAAAGGACTATTGCATATTACTTCTACTACTTGATATGGTATGTTATACTTATTACTGAGTTTAGTATATATACTCGTCTAGTTTCTCATTCCATTCTACTCTCTTATAGTACTTACACTTATCAATACTACTAGTAACAAGCAGTGTATTAGGTCGTACTATATTAATTATAGTAACTACTTCATTCCATTCTTTTGAGGAACCTAATCCAAAAGTAATAGTCATAAGTTTGTTACTCTCTAATTTGTTATACTTTCTGATCGGTTCGTAAACTACTACATTCTCAAGTTTATCAGTAGTAAGTAATTCTGTCTTTTGTCCTACTATAGTAAAACGGTTAAATGGCAGCGTTTTTCTTCTTACTTTACTCCATAACTTACGAATAGGATTATATTCCTTCCATAGTATAATTGAACCTGCATCAAGCATCAACGATCTCATCTTCATCTTTCTTTACTTTTAGAATCACTGTGATTTGTACTCTATCACCTATTATCTCAGGAATTAGAGCCTTATTCACAAACACTTCATCCTCGGCTTTCCCTTTCATCAGTATCCCCTAAGATTTAAACTTAGATATGTATCTACTTAAGTTATCTGGAGTAATACCCAGAGTACGTTTAATATACTTTCTATTCTCAGTAGATATTACATTTTTGTGGATATTGGGGAGTTTTGGAGTGTTAACATCTAAGTCAATGAAAGTTGCTAACAACTCCAATTCTCTATCTGTTAGATCAAGTATGCCATTAAGGCTTTTTAAGAATTCCTTTAACAAATCGGTTTTAGATACACTCTTAACCAATTTATTCATTTGTCAATTCTTCTCTAACTTTATTTAATACTTTAGTAAGATTGAAGTATACTGTTTCAGCTTCTACTTTAACGCACGGTTGAACTTTACCTTCTTTATACTTCTGCATTACTTCTTTGTAATCATCTTCGTATTGATTAAGTAAAGAGTCAATGAATTTAACTGTAGCACTGATCTTATCAATATTAGGTTTAACCTTTGTCAACATACCTTCTTCATATAAACCTTCAACAGTATGTTCATCAATCATAGCAGATCTGAAACTATTGTCTTCTTTTACATCCATAGTAAAAGCATTAAGATCCTCATCCCAAGTAAGTACATCATTTGCTTTGAAAAAGCCGAAATCTTTCTTAAATGTATATTCCATATTATTTCTTATTTTTATCACTGAGTCCCCATACGGCAAGCCATATCATGGAAAAGCAGAGACCCATTACTATTAATTTTTCCATATGCCTATAAAACGTTAGTTGTGAATAATTGTTAATAGCTTTTAACATTTGTTAACAATTAATTAACATATAAAAAGAAAGCCCGACCTAAGTCGAGCTCTCAGTGCCTTTCAGCAGGTTAAGAAATATATTAAACATATTACTTAACGGCAATAATGTCATAAGGTTTCACCAATTGCGTATCTTTTAGTAGATCAAAATACATTGCAAACTTCTTATTATAAGCAACTGTATCACCAACCTTAAATTTGACATCTGTTAAGTGTGAAGGAATCTGTAACACAATACCTGTAGCCCAATCAGATTCTACTTCCTTGGTTTCAGTCTTAGTATCATACTCATTGAAACCATCTTCATCTACTTTACCATTAGGTACTTGTTCTGTAAACTCCTTAGTAACCATAATTGCAGGCAGTGGTTTAACCAACACATCCTTCAATACTTCCCACTTAATGCCATTAACTACTGTTTCTAGTACTTTATCTTCCATATTCTTTTTTACTTAGTTTCTAACTATAACGTATTATTTCTTATTTGGTTCTGCTTCTACTATAATATTTCCTCCATTTGAAGTACAATATGTTACAGCTCTTTGTGGGCATTGTTTACCCATAAAGCAACAACCATCACAAGTACCTAGAGGAGAACTCTCTATATGGTATCTGTTACCTTGAATTTCTACTACTTCTCTATTCTTGATTATCTCTGCTAATTCTGGATCGTATAGTGTCATACCTAATTGTGTATTAATGTTATATAAGTAATTTCTAGCTTCTTCTACTTGTTTTTTAGTTACTTTTGTATTCATATGTGTTTATTAAAGTAAGGGTATAATAGTAGTTAAAACTAATAATCTTACTTTAGATTACAGTAACTAGTAAGTACTACTACCCCTCTTACTCCCCTTATAACGTCTCATATATACGTTTGGTTCCCATTCCTTTAACATTTATTAACAATATTTAAAGCTATTTAACTACAGAAATTTAACATTATTTAACAAAAAAATATTATAAAAATTTTGGGGGATAAAAATTTAGAGAGGGGTTGTGCGTGTGATTACCAGCAAAGGATTACTCCCCTGTATCTAGTATCGGTAGGGAATACCCCTAGTCGGCTAATTTGACTAACGGGTTTTTCTTACACTTATAAATTCAAAATTCAAACCTTTTAAATTTTAAATGTTATGTTGTGTTATTTACAATCTAAAATGAGAAAAGAAAGAGACGGTAAACCGGATTTTTTTGTATGTACTTGGGTTGGCGTATTGGGCGATACTAAAGCGGAAAAAGTAATTAAAGACCCCAAAACGGGACGTTTAAAGATTAATATAGAAGCCGCAAAAGCCCGCACAATTACACTAACAAAATGTATATTCCCCGTATCTGACGAAGAGGTTACCGCTTGGGATAAAGCTCTTGAGCCTATGACCGAGTTATTAATAGACAAAGAAACGGGTGAGATAACAGAAAAGACAAGGAATACTAAAATAGAAGATTGTTTAAACCTTGATTTGTGTTATAAACAAATTCTGTTGAAAGATATTAGTAATGAAGTTAAGCGGATACAGTTTTACTCGAATTCGGGTAAACTGATAAAGCAAAATTTTATTACGGTTATTGGCTTTGCAGATGAAAATGGAAATTGGGCGGAGAGTTTGACAGCTGAAGAAACGGCGTTAAATAATCTTAATAATAACCTATCTTCAGGTGTCTATTATGACATCACAAACGAAGAAGAAGAAACAGCTAAGGAATAAATATATAGCCTTAACAGTTTTTAAGGGTTGGCACACGTCAACCCTATCTTCATCGTTTTTGTTAACAATTGTTTTACCGATATAGCAAATTTAGGTTTGAATACGAATTTATTCATCTCTTTTTTGAGACAGTGAGATGTAAAACTAAGCTGGAACTTATGGGCTACATACATGAAATGTGTGGCTTTGTGTATTACAAGATTAATACTTTGCACTTAGGCGAGATACTAAGTAACATTATAAGAAAACGATTATAATGATATATCGTAAAAGTCCTGAGTAGGACTATAAAAGGCTCACAATAAACATATGTTTAACTTAAAAACCAATTAAAATGGACAGATTGACATTTAATGGTCTATTACTTGCATTCTTTGTGATTTGCGATGTAATAACTTGGTCATTTGTTAGTAACGGTAAAGATCCTTTACCAATACTAATAAGTATCCAGTTATTATCATTGCTAATCGCTAATGCATGTAAAGAGGCCGATTAGTTCGTTGTGTGAGGTTGGTTTTATGGGCAGTTTTTGAGTTCTACTTCTATTAGTAGGTAATAAATAAAGTTTTAGGATAGATTAACATCGAGTCCTATTACCCTCATTAGCTGCCCTTTTTTAAATCACTTGTTATGGTATTAAATTAGAACACTAGCCGTTTGTGAAAACCAATGTAAGTGCTAGCGTGGTTAGGTAACATAGACCACTGAAATGAAGAGTTGTTACGTATCACAGAAAGCCAGCGCTGTAAAGACTGGCATATAACATTGATCAAGCTCCTGTCAAGTGCCACGGATGACAGATTCGAGCCTAATATAGTGGTTTACGCTGTTCCTTGAGCAAGAACAGTATAACTGGGTCTCAAAAAGATTGTGTATATTCTAATATTTAGAAGATTGTGCTATACACACTATAATCCGAAGTATTCGCACAGTACAAACTTGGATAGACGAAGTACAAGTCTAGACCTAAAGTTCTAAGTTATCTCATAGAAGAGGATTATAAGAACTTTTATATAAAAAACTCAATAACTTCCCAAGACATTGAGGGCACCAGTTTCTTATGGGCAGAAGTATGTTAGATGGGTCACTAGCTCTGTGCGCAGAGTTAGTAAGCTGTCGATTAAAGAGAGAAGCATTCGGCATGAGAACCCGACTACTCGTAAGTTTTAGGTGTAAAATGCATCTCTAGCAGGAGATCTTTCATAATATTATTTTTGATTTAATTACACGGTCTGTGAAGATAGTGTAATTTTACATGTATTATTACTTTAATGCAACCAAAGAAGGCCGTGACAAGTCGGTGGACAATGCAGAGTCAAAGTAACTTAATTATTATTTATCTTTAATTTATATGCACAGTAAATTATTGATATTTAATAATTAAATAATCCACGTGGTAAGGGGTCACCGTTAGGTTCACTGTGATGTGCAACCCTTATAGAGCGCAACCAATCCTAAGCAAGCAGGGAGAACTTTCCTTAGCCATAAGAAAAAGTAAACATGGCGCTTGACAGTATAATACTAACTGACAATAAGTATTATTTAAAGTAAGAGAATAGCATAGTTATTATTGCGCATGACTGCAAATCATGAGGGCGAATATAATGCGCTTACTTTATTTCTATTTGATTACTAATTAAAACATTATAATATATGAACTCAATTCAAAATTATGTACTTGAAAGTTTATTTGAACGTAATCAAATAACTAAAGAAAAACTAGCTCAAGCATTAGATACATTTTCTAATGAACCAGCTATTGATGCATTTTTATCTGTTTTAATAACGGGTAGAAGTGAAACTAAAGAACCAACAGTATGTATTACTGGTGATATGACAGCCAAATTACAGATATTAAAACTGGTAAAAGAATTTGGTTTAGGACTGAAACCAGCTAAAGACATAGTAGATACATATATCAAAGAAGATGCTCTAATATTTCCTTTGAAGTTAGTATACGAAGGTAGACCAGAAGATCTTGACGTAGAAAAAATAAAAGGCTTATTTATTGAAAATGGTTACACATTTGATATATATTAATACCTGTCACGTATCCCCGACTACTACATGTAAAATCCGAGTCTAATAAGGTATTGTAGTAGTCTTCTCTATCAATAAATACAACCTCATCGTGGTGATAGAGTCTAGTAACATGTTAAAAACAAATCTTCCTAGTTTGCATGTGAAGCTAATGTATTTAAAATTATTTAACAGTATTAACAAATTAAATAATAATGACAACATTTTTCAATTTACTTCTATTTATAGGAGCAATTGCTGTTGTTTTCCTAGTAATACATGAAGGAATTGAATTATGGAAGGAAATCAACAAATAGTATGATAAGAAGAAGTAGTAATATTCTTAATTCAACAAGCAAGTTATTAGTAGTAATGATAACTATAGTAGTTATTATTTATATACTAAAGAACTGGGAGCCTAAAGATCCATATGGTTTTGTGGATTTGCAAATGAGGTTTAAACATTATGTAGTATCTAATAAATATCAAGAAGATGAAGATACATATGTAATACGTTTAGTAAATCCTGTTACTGGAGATAAATACAAAGCATATATTACAGATTATTTATACATGAATGTATACTTTGTAGGTGATACTATTAAATAATTATTAATTTTAAAAACATTATCAAAATGGGAAAAAAAAGATCTGCTACAGTCCATACAGTGGACGGAGAAGAGTTAACATTCACATCAGTATCATTAGATTACTGTTGTGGAAATAGTAACGGAAGTTTAGTATCAATATGCGGTGAGAAGTTCGATATCATCGAGACTCCGTCCGTAGTATCTGAACTACTAGATGAACTGGAGGATTGAGTATGGAAGATAATCAATATCCTGTAGTAAGAAAATCATCAAAAGGATTTTGGTGGTTATTAGTAGCCATTGCAGTTATGATCGCTACTGGAGTAATAGTGTTTGTGTGTCATGAACCTATTGCTAAAATTGTTACGTCAGAAGACGAATCAGTTTGCATTGATACTGTGAAAGCAGTAGAACCTGTATTAACTGTACAGGAAGTTCTTAAATTTAGAGAAGACGTAAGAGAGGGAATGCGCATTGATAGTATATTTTTAGCAATGCCTGAAGCTATTTTGATTGATATACTCATGACTCATGGTACATCATTGTCGAATAGTGACATTGTTTATATATATGAATCAAACAAAGAGCATTTTAAAGATGTACTTAAAGGCGCAGTCATTCAGCGTGATATAATTACCCCAATGGATTCTGTGAAGAATCCTCGTGATTCTCTAAAGCGTTAGAGAGTAATAATTAAAACAAGTTATTACAGTTTTTTGAAGCATTTTGCATAGAAATGGTTTAAAAATTTCGACACAACTAGTTTGTTCGTGAGAATAGACTAGTCTTCAGAAAATGACAAGCCTGTGGGGCGTAAATAGATATGTCTTGTCGAGAGAATTAGGCCTACATAATTCGATTGAGTCCAAGGTGTAGGAACATATCTATGATCGTGCGGACGTAAAAATCAGGTGAGTTCTAAGATTTAGTTTGACAGCTATTTCTGTATGTACTCTGGAGTAATCCTAGAACATATGAGGGTTTAAATTAAACATAGTAATATGTGGAAATGATTTCTTTAATAACAGATGTGCAATAGAGCGCTATTGCTTTATAGTATTAGTCTCAAATCTCCGTAGCACTGCGGTAAATTATTCTGTATATAGTGCTGTATACAGACGTCGTCATATTTATTAACTAACAATTTTAAAGCCTATGTAAAAATGAAAAAGGAATCCAAAAGGTACATTACTAGTATGATTCTACATACTGGTCATCTTTATGCTAATATGTTAGCATTAAATAAAATCTTAGGTATGCCTATATCTGTAGCAAAAACTATAGCTAGAAGCAAACTAAGTGAAGAAGTTCAATTATGTCCATACTTTGAAATTCAGTCTAAATCATCTACTGATGATATTAAGGCAGAATTAGATGAGTATGAAATAGAAATAAAAGTAATTAATCAATAATTATGAAAGCAATAGTAGTTTTATTTGAAGGCAACTACATGAGTGTTAGTCATAGAGAGATAGTTATTAAGAGTATTGCTAATGTTATGTCTCAACGTATGCAGATAAATTTAGACAATTTAAAGATTGTTGATTTTGAAGACGTTGATATAGCTAAATTATTAGTATCAAAAGCAGAAACAACAAATAACGAAAAACAAGATCTCGAAGAACTTACAACAATATTCTGTGATAATATCATCACAAAAGTAGGTAATCCTGTAAACTTCAGCAATGAAAGTTTATTCAAAGTAGAATTTGTAAAAAGATTTCTCAATGATGCAGATATTCGTCAGCAAAATACAGATATGATTAAATATCTGATAAGTGCTGGAAGATTACAACCTACTTGTAAGAAAGTTCTTGAAGCTAAACATCTTTCAAATATTCCATATTATTTGAGAGAAATCAATGGTATGTTAAAACTCTTTTAATTATGGGAAAAAATAAGGAGAAAGAAGTAAAAACTAAGACGGAATACAAAAAACGTCCTAAGCATAAGAAAATGGAACCTTATAATCGTAAAAAAGTATGATTTCTAACGAATGCCCTACACAAGATAATATTATCGACTGTAGTGAATGTGATCTTGAGTGTAAACTCAGAATGGCAACGAATAACAAGCAAGAGGTTCCGCCAGAGCCTCTGCCCGCTGTTATATATTACTAATTAAATTGTTAGTATGGTGGATTCCAATCAACCCAAAAGAACTGTAAATATACCAGAACCCTAATGGAAGTTCGTAAGAACTAGAGTACAATGGCTATACAACGGCAATCCTATATAGGATAGAAGAAGGATAGGGGTTATCTGCAAAATAAGGTATACAAATATGCAGAACAGTTCTTTTTTATTATTAAACCAATTATTATCAAAATATGGGACAAAAAAGAATTCAAGCTAATCTTTACAAAAGATATGGAAAAGAAGAAGCAGAAAAAAGAATTATTGCTCATCGAAAAAAGCAGTAAAGAATTTTGCTAAAGAAATTCTTTATCTTCAGATTATCGTTGAAAATAAAACAAAAAATCAAACTGCTTATGACAATCGTAAGCTTGTTAAGGCAGGAGAACGTGAATCATGTAAACAACGCAAGAGACGTCTTCGTAAAGAATATCTTGCGAAAAAAAGTGAAACACTTAGAGTTAATTAATAATAGTATCAATCTTTAAACATTATCAAAAAATGGCAAAAGAAGAAGTAAAAGTAGCTGATATTACAAAAGTATCAGCAGAGAACGTTGAAGAAGTGATCAACAATGGCTCAACTGTAACAGAAGATGTTGCAAAAGCTGCTGCTGAAAAGATTGCAAAACAGCGTAAAGAGGAGCTCACGGAACGTCATATTGACGTAACTTTGAAGAGTGAGTATACTCGCCTTGCAACTTATTTGAGTATGAAAAAGACCGACAAGGAAAAAGAGGTCAAACTCAATTACTTGAAGAAGTTCTCTGAAAAAGATGACAAACTGCGTAACGGCGGCATCACTATTGAAGACTACCTGAAGGATTGTAAAGAACTCTACAAAGAGGCTAACAATCTTCTTCGTGAAGTTGACAAATGGTATCAGGAACAGCAAAACAAATTGCTCAACCAATACCCGAAAGCCCGTTATGATTGGAGATGGGATGGACAACTGTTGTCCCTTTAATCCGCGCATAGTCCAGGTATAGTGTTTTAGCAGTAGAAATACTGACTATATAACCTAACTAGAGAAAGTAGCTAATAGGCGGTGATGACATTTTATGTGCTAAGTACCAGAAGATGCAGCTCATGCATGAATTAACATGCATACAACAAGTGTAAGGTGTAGTAATACAACCGATGCCAGAGTAGGACATTATGACAACGTGCCACTGATCATGTGCCTAAGATCATGAGGATGTATATATAAATTGCGCAATATATAAATACAGATTCTATACTCTTTGAGTATATTATGCAATAGCATTCTTATGATATCAAGTCGGCATTTTTGGAATAGTGCGATGCTAGACATCATGCCGTATAGAAGCTGAAAAGTATTCTATACTTCCAAGACAGGTTATCAAGGCATTAATAGTATGAGAATACTTTAAATATCGTAAAAGACCATAGGCTAGGTAGGTTTGGTCGCCTACCTAGTCACAATATAAGATTAATTGTAAAAATAGCAGGGATATTGTATAACATAACGAAGGCTCACCTGTAGAGAGTGCTGTGAACTGTGTTAAATAATAAAGCAGGAAGAATGGCTTAATTCTGTACGCGAGTTATACTTCAATTAATCTTATAAACTCATTGACTGTTAGGTCTATGAATCAGTCGTTAGGACGAGGGTTCGACTCCCTCATGCTCCACAAAAAATGGAATAAGCAAGAATAATAAGAGGCCCGTATAGAAATCTTACGCTAATTTTCGATTTCTCTTTAAGAGTTTTTTCATTAACAGCGATAGGAAGATCGGGAGTAGTACTCAAACTATAAGTTAAATTTTGTAAGAGTACTACTTTAAATGGGGCATCTAGGCATTTGACTGCGACAATGTGAAGTAGAATAGGTCAATAAGCAGATAACTGGCAATACAAGTTATGTAATGGATTATACACGCTTAGTAGCGTGAGATAAACCAGACGGCTAAGCTAATGTCGTAAAAAGCTGGAGGCATATCAGGCTAGATCAGACGTAGGAGCTGTTAGAGGGTTCGATTCCCTCTAATGCCACAACTAAATATTTAAAATTAAAAAGAATATGGCAAAGAAATTTAAAAATCTTCAAGAGAAAGAAAACTATTACTTTCAAGAACATGAGAAAGAACGGGAACGTCAACATTTGAGTAGAACACAATACTACCAAATTGCAGACCGTCCAAGATCTGGAAATACGCCAGCAAACAAATATTCTGCAACGATTCGTGAGAAAATTCGTAAAGACGAATAAGATTAAGTTTAATCAATAAATTAATTTGAAATGGGATTAATGAACTTTATTAGAGCTAATCTACCAGAATCTTGGGAGAAAGCTGCAACTGAACTGAAGATGAAGACAGAGTTAATAACTCGTCTACATGCAAATGTTCCCAGAATTTATAAGAATAAATATCATTATAAAGAGGGAATGAACTACATTCGTGGTGTATTTAGAGCATCTTGTGATATCATCTACTTAGTAGAAGCAACTGATATCGACAAGGAAAAATGGGAGTTATTGAATAACAAAATTAAAGAATACGAATATCAATGCGCGTAGTACCTTGGTGGGTTTGGTTTGACTCCAGACAAGAAGAAAGAGAGTTCAAGAAAATGTTGAACGAAAGCAAATCAGATATTGAAGCAATAGGTAAAGTAATGGATAAATATCCACAACTAACTATGGATCAAGTATCTGGTATAGTAGATAACTTTAAAAAAGAAATCAATAAACCATGAGACTAAATGAACCAGGTGTATATCAAGTAGTTGGAAGTGATATCGAACTTCTAGCAATTGTTGTTGGTGAAACTCCTCATTTAAGGATAGTTTCTGCGATTATTATGAATGATGCTTTTCAAAAAGCAAAATTCAGAGAAGTAAAGGAAGAATCTCTTGAGATTCAAAGTATATATGCACATCCAGAGATGTATGTGTTTTATCCTTATGAATCATCAGATGTATGTCAACTACCCATAGAATTACGTTCTATGCGTGGTGCGAAGATGCCAAGCATTGATGATGCTATGTATCACACTTTTAAAGAAAGGTATAAAGTAGATACTTCTATTCCAGGTAGAGGTGCTATGAGTACTAAAGTATATATCATGAGTATGACAGGTTGGTCAGCTGCACAAGCACAACTTGTAATATGCAAGATAGCTAGAGAAATCAAAAAGGAAAATGGTATTATACAGTCTTACTAACAGAGTATATACTCCGTGGGGTAAACAATATCAATCATTTCATTGGAGAGCATCATGGTGGGTCTATACAAATTTAGAGAAAACTCATGAATCTGTTAGACACATAATATATTGGTTTGATACTAATATACTTCAAAGAATTGGTAAAGATACTAAGTTTACTCTGGATGTCCGTATTAGAATAGTATGCGGAATGGTTAATAAACTCTCTTCAAATAGAATATCTATAGCTATGAAAAGAGAATTTATGGAATGTATTTGGGATGCTTATCAAAAGTTCTCAAAAGATTATATGGAGTATCACTGTAGATATGAACTAGGATTACCATTTTAAGGTTATAGGGCTTTGATCGGCCCTATAACTACTAACGAGAGAGGTCAAGCAAAAAAGGATGAATAACAGTAGTCCACGTGCCAGATTAACTTTAGAGTTACTTCAATAAAACAGTAATATATATGCACATACTCTAGCGATTACCTCTCACAAAATGCCCGTAATTATGACAGATTTAGAAAAGCAACAGATTTTCGAACTGATCAAACAGGCAAAAGAAGGTAAACAATCTGCCTTCACAAGGCTTTATAATCGTTTTAGTAAGATTATTTATAATACAATTTATTATATTGTAAATAATAAAGATGTAGCTGATGATTTATTATCAGTTACTTTTACTAAAGCTTTTAGTAAGCTAGATAGTTATATAAACAATATCTCATTTGAGATGTGGTTAAAAACTATTGCAATAAATACTAGTATTGATTATATTCGACATACTAAAAAGGAAAAAGCGAACTATTGGATTGACGACGATGCCAACTCTCTGCAGTTGAGTAGCCAGGCCAGTTATTCACCTGAAGAAGATTATATCTTCTCAGAGAAAAGTGATGCTCTAGATAATGCCTTGTCGCGACTTCGTTGGAAGTATAGGAATATAATTGAACTACGCTCTATACAAAATCTGTCTTACAAACAGATTTCAGAGCATCTTGGACTCACAGAGTCTCAAGTTAAATCACGCCTTAATAAGGCAAGAGAGAAACTAAAAGAATTATTAACAGATTAAATTTACTAATTATGTCAGCAACATGGATTTTAGTATTGCTTCTATTTGGAGCAGTATTAGCACGCGCTATGCGTTCCACAAAAATGTGGTGGGTATTTCTATTCACTATATTAGCTGGTCTATTAGTAGGTATGTTGGGTAAAGAGGCTGTAAATCATTTTACTAAAAATGATACTACAGCTTCTATTATCCAGCTAATTAATACCGTAGATAATACGGATATGGATTGCACATTACCAGTAGTTTTAGTGACAGAGACTACATGCCAGTCAGGAGTAATGAGTTACATTTCATATCCATCCGAAGTATTATCAGACGCATTAGTTAGTAGTCATACTACTAAGGGCAGAGACTCGCCAGCTTATGAGGATGATAGTTGAACCTCATTAAATAATCTATCAGAATTCATTTATTTATTAACAATTTAAAGCATTATCAAAATGTCGTCTAAGAAAAACAAAGCAGCTCAAGCAGCTGCAAGTACTGCAGCAAAACCTGCAGAAACAGCTAAAGCAGATAACACTGCAAAAGTAACTAAAACTGAAAAAGGAAATGCTGAAACAACTCAGCAAGTAGCTGCACCAGCAGCAACTGAAAAGCCGGCTGCTGCTCAACCTAAGAAAGAGGAAAAAGCGCAGACTCAGGCTAAGACTGACAAACAGCCCGCCCAGAAAGGTGCTGCACAACAGTCAAAGCCAAAGAAGGATAAGACTCCTACAGTTATTGCTGAAGAAGTAGATCCGGCTGAAGCAGTGAAAACACTTGCTAAGTCTATCGGTGCTCCGACTGGTTCTTCTACAAGTTCTACAGATGCTAAAGCTATGCTTTCATTTGTTGGACATCAACGATTCACTAACAATGAAGAGTTGAAGAAGAACTTCCCTGAACAATACAATGCTATTAATCAAGCGATTAATGCTGTATGGTTCCTTGGAATGCTCGGTGTTCAGCAAGAAATGATCGGTATGCAGGCTGAAGGTAAACTTCAGTTGATAGTGTCTCCTGAACAGATTATGCCGTTGCAAGAAATGGCTACTATGTTCGGTGTGAAACTTGCATCACCGCGTGCTCTTCCTGGAGCTACAGACGGTCAGTTAGCAATTCCTTTTGGACCACAGGAAACTATTATTCCTGAAGAACTGAAGGATCCTAAACTGGCTAAACTTGAAGTTCCAGAAACTGATATTGAAAAAGTAGGTTCAGATCATGAAAAGATCTGTAGTGCTTTGGAATATCTGTTACGTAAAGATCGTAACATTGTAATTAGTTTAATTGACACCATTGAATGGTATCGTAAACTTTGTATCAACAATGCTAGTACTACTGATGAAAAGCTCAAGATTGACAATCGTCGAATAGACGAATGGATCAATGAGATTTTCCATCTTGTACCTGTAGCTGGTTTGATGAAAGGAATCGGACGTGCCGTATATCTGTATACCAAGAAGGAAAACTCGCCGGTAAGTGCACATTGCATTGTTCATGGCGCTGTACCTACTGTTACAGATGATGAAGTTGTACTTATCGTTCGTACATTCATCCAGGAAAACTTCCGATATAACTTGGAAGACAAAATTGATGCTAATGGTAATGTTATCAAAACCGAGAAGATTGAAAATCCGGCAGATGATAAAGCTATTCAAGCAACAATGGGAGTAATTGGCGTAGATTATGTTGACAAATTGATGCATGACTACACATGTTCTGTTCCTGAAGGAGCAACCGATGAACAATTGGCAGAAATCAAAATGGCACGCGATAGTGCTAGAAAGGTTATATCTCTTGTTCGTGCTAATTATTACCCTGGAAAGGTTCCTCCTACTAATGAGCAACTACGTTTTGCTGTTGGTAAGATCATCAACTACTATCGTTCACCTATGGACAAGATTGCCGAATTTGAAGGCCCACTTCCTGTACTTGTAGGTGAATATCCGGAAACCAAGAAAGAAGAGGCTGCAGCTGAAGAAAAAAAAAGCTAAGCCGGTTCCATAATTGGTGGAGTATTGTATATAAGTTTAAGAGACTGTTCACTAATTCGTAATCAATATGAATAGTAGAATTTTGTCAGCTGTAGGTTTATTTATTGCTAGCATATTTGTTGGCTATAATATACTTAGTACAGTTGAACCCGTGCAGGCACAACAACCTGTAATACCTTCATATTTAGAGTTGATGTCTATGATGCACTCTAATAAGGAAGCAAAGTCTGTGAGTAAGGTAGATACTATAGAAGTATCTTATGATGTTAATACTCAAGAAGTATCCGTAAAAGGAACAGCAGACGCAATTGTGAATGTAACAACTACTGGTGAATTAAAACCAGTAGTTAAGTGGAGAACTAAAGTAAAAGAAGTAAATACAGGATTTCCAAAGGTACGTAGTATAGCTAACTTACCAGAGGATGTAAAGCCACTTTCTCCTTTTACTAAAGAATCTCAAAATGAGTAAGAAGAATCTTATTATGCTTAATAGTATGATGCGACTATCACGTATTATACGAAATAGCAAAGATGCTAGGCGTAATTTAGATTTGGTAGTAGATCAAACCGGTTACTTTATAGTAGCCGGGGAAAGTTCTAATATGATACAGGTACAAGCGAAAGCTAGTATAAGTAACATCTTATTCGTAGAACAGTACTTACGCTCGTCTGTAAGTAGTATATGCGTGCACTTGGATGGTTTTGATCCAGGACGTATGGATCCAATTGATTATATCAGTAGTAATGATATAAAAAATGGCATAGTTGATATATGCCGGGGTAAGAAGGTGGTTGCAAACATCAACTTATCTTCTGGAGACATATTTCTTGTAAAACCAGAGTCAGAAATTATAGGAGAAGATAAATCCTCAGCGGAAAATAGTTAATGATAATAGCCGCTATATAAATACTATAATTATATCATAGTTCGAGAGGAGTAAAACTATAGCGTAAATCACTCCGGCAGTCACAGAAGGAAGTTTTTAAGTACTACTGCGTCAGGGAGTTTGTGTCCATTTACACATAGCCCGAAAAAAGACAGAATCCGAGAATATGTAAGAAGTAGTTATGAGATGCTTCGTAGCAGCTAACACTGTGAGATACTCAAAAGGTAGGATAATAACTTATACTGGTGAAAAAGGTATAAGAAAGCAGGAGAGGGTGAATAGCCTGCGCTGTTAATATGAGAACCGTCTGGTGATATTAAAAGTGAAGAACCCGTAATATAGGAGCTACAAGAAGATACCCTAGTTACAAATTAATTCAAAACCGAGGAGATGAATTCGTAGCAATAAGCAAATAAAAACTACAAAAGATGAAATCCTTAATCCTCAAAAAGAGAACGAAATCTCTATATTCGTATGCGTCAATCAAGATGTGACTCAAGAAGGAATATGAACACGATGCTGAAACAAGGACAAAGGGTTCTTGGATAATCCCTTGGAAAAGGATTGTCGAAAAATACATTATGGCTGACTAACGCAACAAGCGGGTTCCAACCTCGCTTCATACAAAAGCGCAACTATGTGTCCTGATTGGAAAAATAGGCTAACTCTAGTGTTTTTATGATAACTGGTTCATAATATAAAGGGAGTAATTACTGATACTAATGTAAGGATAACCGTGTTATGGTACATACTTATACAAAGTAAAGATATGAAGGCTGGACATGCAATGATCCGGGGAGTGAAGCTACGCGCAGATCCATGATCCGACTGATTACCAGGGAGCAGGAGCCAATCCTGTGCGCTACCGTAACTAGCGTGCCGCAAAAGAATTTACGTATAAGGGATGAGGTATATGAGATTGATACCGTCTTTCAAGTCTAAAGTGACTCACGTGCTTATTCGTTCGTGTGAGTATAATTGAATGAGGAATGAATAGACCAAGAGTGTCTAAGCGGTTTGAGGGCGCAATAACCCTGATTCTAATCGTTACACACCTTTAGCAAGTGTGATTATAATGATAAATAATACTAAGGAGAAGCTTTGAAACTCCTTCTAAAAAACAGCAGAGCTTATACCTTTTAAGATATGTAAAGGTGCATTACTAGATTATCACACTCATTCCAGAGTAGGAGGTATTAGTAATGGTCAAAATAAACTAAATTAATAAGTAAGAACTAAGCCGCTCCAGCTTAGAACCCTGGAACCGGAGAGGTAAGACTGTAATAGATGATATTACTTTACTGCATCTGAAAATTAATGCCGAATAGAACCGGCCTAGTTAAATTTGTTCTAAGTGAATTGTTAACATTATTAATCTTTACCAAATTGGGAAGTTCAATGGCGAGTACAGAGATAGCAAACTACTGTTGTAAAGTAGTCAGATAAGGAGTATGATCCACCCCAGACTGCCAACCGTCATCGCTGACATTAGAAACTCCTAAAGTATATATTGCAAGTATATATGTAAAGAGAACGCTGATTCGTTAATAACCTGTCGCCTATCACCCTGTCTCGGTAGATTAAAGGGCGTAGTACATTTCGACTCAATAGTAATAACAATTGAGCAACAAGGAGACGATGAGAGGTGGAAATCCTCGTGTTCGAGCAGAATAAACAACAAATCCTATGCATGGTACAAGTGGGCCATACTATAAGTAATGGGCTTGTGAGTTGGTAACGTTAGATAAACGACCGTAATTCTATGAATTTCGATAATCCGGAAATACTAGGTAGACTTACCATTAGTCAATGATCTATGTCTTTTATATTGCATCTAATCGCGATATAAAATAACGGTGAGAGGTGCGTTAAGCATCGAAAAAGTTGAATCTTAACCGTCGAAACGGGACGATAAACATATCAGAATTAACAGAAATTATCAGAGAATTTATCAGAAGATATTTTCAAATAAATTAACATTTATTATTTTAATACCTAGTAGATTATGTGATTGAATTCACCATTACCATTATTGTAATGCTATAAAATAATCGAACAGTGGAGAGCATTAACTTATTATTAACTTAAAAACTAAAAAATGATCCGTATTGGTATATCAAATGCGGACTCAAGAAGGGAACATTTTTTATGGAAAATTTGAATAACAACAGTGCACCGCAGATTCCTAACGCAGCTGCACAAATCTTAGCACGTAACCGGCAAGTGGCACAGAAATATGGTCCTTACTTCGGTAAGCAGTTATTTACTATTATCGCAGTAAATCCAGATCCTAAGTACAAGGAGGACGTCATGAATGGCATCAATACTTTCCGCAATGAGATCAAAGCTTATATTATTAAAGCTATTGATATCATGAGTGTAAGTATCGTCGCTAAGGATCTTGATCAACGGCCGAAGATCGCTATCAACAAGGACATTCCTGGTGTTGAACCTTTGATGTTCGAAATAGCTGAACCGGATTTCAGCAAAGCTACCCGGGCTAACGTTACGGAAGCAATTGACCGCCTTGGTAAGAGCGGAGCTAGTCCGATGTTTTTCTCAGCTGAAGATTTGCCGAATCTCGACAAATTAGTTGAGGAAGCTAACATGGGTGCTATTACTCACTACGAGAACTTTGCTCGTCACTGCTTGAATCTGTCTAAGACAGTTCGAGGTTATTCCGATGCTAACAAACGCATTTATACTGATTATATGCGGCAGTGTGGTATTGGAAGTGATGTAGAAGTAAACGTGCATGTTGAAACTACTACAACAGAATAACAGATATGAACGGAAGATTATCACCTTCTCGGGTTGATATCTTGCGTATGCTAATTATTTATGAACCAGCTGTTCTAGCAAAAGTTAAGATCTTGAATGGGAGAATTAACGAAAGACCTAAAAAAGTAGATATACAAGAGGACGGACAGATTATCTTGTACTATGGAAGTGGTCCTAGATGGTGGCAACGGTTCTTTAATGCTCATGGACTGGTGAGTATTACTGATATAGCAATCAAATTAGCAGACACAATGTCTGGAACTGGAGAAGCAAGAAATGAGGAAGCTTTTTATGGTATTATGAATGCCATATTAAAAGAAGCTACCGATAATAATGATTTGGATAAAATAGTAGATATTTTATTTGATGTAGTAAGAGGTAGTACGAACGGAGAACTACATTCTAAGTATATCAATGAAAAGTATTTACAAAAGTATTCGAATGAAAAAGAACATAACCGAAGTGTAGGAGTTTCTGAAACAGGAAATAAACTATATGTTGGTGCTAAAACAACAGACGGACGGATTCTACCGGTCTATTTTGCAAAAGAAATAAAAATTGTTGAACGTGATGACATATAATACTGAATTGGGTATTTATCACATCAATATCTATTAATAGTACTGAATGGGGTACTACTTTAATAGAGACTACTGAATGGGGTAGTTCTCTATTACATAACATGCATTAGCTTAGTTGATTAGAGCACTCATCAGAGGGACGGCAGTTTGAATCTGTCATGCATGACTAACTAGTAAACGATTTCGGTCAAGTATTAACTTAAAAAACAAATCACTTGAATATGAAATCAATTACATCTAAATATGCAAAAAATCGTCGCGATGAACTTAGTAAAGATATTACTAAATATTGGACGATTATTAAAAACGAAAATATCATTTCTAAAGGAACTATTCGTAATTATGACCTTAAGGTACTGTTAACGAAGATTCAAGAAATGGCAGAAGAACGAATTCTTATGAAACTGTATTTACAATGTATTAATATGGGTTATAAGAAGTTCTCTGATTTACCAGCAGAAAATAACTATTATACAATATTTTCACTATCCGAGAAACAGGAACAACTGTTTCATTTAGGGAAGATTAAAACAATCGACCCAAAGATAAAGCGAGCTAAAGGCAAAAAGAATCTGAATATTAGTGAGGAGCTTACTTCAGCTTACATCAGCAATATAAAGAATAAGCTGCAGATAGAAATTAATAAGTTGAATAAAGACTTAGAAGATTTTAATGACAAAGCTGAACTTGATATTGAATCAGCTCCTATTTGTCTAGCCGCTTAATTAATGCGAGCCTTTGGGCTCGCTAGTTATTAACTTCTAAAATTATCAAGATTATGAAAAAGAATTTATCAGGTAAACATAAAGATCATAAAGGAAAGAAATTATCGAGAACTAACCGTTCTAAATTACGTAGATCTAAGAAAGTAGAAGAAGTATTTAGAAGACCGGGTCCATCTCCCTATATTACAAAGGGTGAGAATGGGAAAGTAATAATAACCAACATAGTTGGTAAAGTTAAGCAAAAAAGTTATACTACAGAAGTAGGAAAGAACTCTCGTCAGGAAAATAAGACAGCTAAACAGGCTAAGAAAGAGCTTATTAAGCAAATTTTAGCAAGTGCTGGATTTGAACCTACAGTTCACTATACTAGAAAAGAGAAGAAGAAATTCACTCGATTAATTAAAAAACAACTGTTTGTTCAACCAAAACCGGTTAATTTAACTGATGAAGAAATCAAGGTTAGATTTCAACGTGAAAAAGAGTATAAAGCTGAACTGTTAGCCAGTAGACCTCATATAAATGAGGTAAAGGCTTCTGTTTTAGAATTCCTAAAGAAAGGAAGAGAAGTGCTAAATAACAAAAAGAACACTCGTAAGTTCCGTTATGTAGTACAGAATCAAAGCGAAGATAATCCTATGAAAAGTACAGACTTCTACACGGATTATTTAGATGCTAATGATAAAGAAGAAGCATTCTCTAAAGTAAAAGTATTAGCTAAGAAGTACGAAAACAATGATAAGTTCACCGGAATAACCGTTGAAGATTTAAGTAATAACAATTGGACCTATTACACTAAATCAAAACTTTTAGCAGCATAAGTTTAACTATTAATATTATCAAGATATGAAAATGGATAAAAACAGAAAAGAAGAATATAAAATAGCACGTAGTGAAGAGAGAGTTGCAGCAAGAAATGCTCGAAAAGCAGAAAGAAGAGTATTTCGAGTAAAACAAATTACTTCTGAAGAAGAGGTTAAACCAAAAAACTTCTATAGTGAAGAACTTAAAGCTCGTAGAAAAGTTAAACGAGAAAGAGCAAAAGCTCTTGTTGAAAAGAGAAAAAGTACTTTCGTATTTCAATCTATCAATTATCCTAGGTTTAATAAATACGACAGAAAACAGCTCGATGCTCAAGTTAAGTTTGATCATATGATTATTCATATGAAACAATCTAAAGCAAAATCTATTAAACAAAGCAAAGAAGACAAGGCTAAGTACAAAGCTTCCCTTGTAGCGTTTAAGAAAACGTATGTACGAAAAACAAGTACAACAAAGGCTTCGCTAGCCGCCTAAAATATGCTAGCAAATCCATAATTTAGAAATTTTAATGCGGCAGTATGCTGGTTGTCTGTGTAGTTTAAATGGAAAAACTGTTAAATGAGGGTTCGATTCCCTCCACAGACTCAAACTAACATTATTAATTATGATTATACGAGATAAGATTGTTTATGTATATGATATTGAGGTATTCCCCAATGTTTTCCATTGTACTGTAAAAAATACAGAAACAGGTGAATTGCATAAATTTGAAATATCTTGCAGAAGAAATCAATTAGATGAATTAGTCAATTTCTTTCATACAGTTAATACAGACTATACTTTCGGAGACTTATATACTACAAAAATTCAGTTAAATACTAATAAATTATTTTGTGGTTATAATAATCTTCATTATGATAATCCTATTATAAATTATATAATAGATTATTATGTTGTAATGAAATACAAAGGATATAGAGATATATGTAGATCTATATTTAATTTAAGTAAAGTAATTACTACTTCAAGTGAAGACGATATTAGAGCTTGGAGTAAGTGGAAGTATATGATTTGTTTTGATTCGTTTGATATTCTTACTATGCTTTATAGCAATAAGTTAAGAGTAGGTTTGAAAGAAATTCAAGTAACAATGCAGTACAGAAATGTACAGGAATTTGTTGCAGATTGGCAGGCAGATTTACCTGAAAATCAAATAGATTCAATGATTGAGTATAATATTAATGATGTTAATTCTACTGAAGAGTTACTCAATAGATGTAAAAAAGATGTAGATTTAAGGTTAGCTATTGAAGATGAATACGGAGTAAGAGTACTTAGTAAAGACGGAGTAAACATTGGAATGAAGATTTTAACTCAGAAATATCTTGAAAAGACAGGTCAAACCTGGTATGATATTAAAGATTTAAGATCTCCAATGGATGTAATACCTTTAAATAAGGTAATCCTACCATTTATTAAGTATGATAGTCCTATACTTCAAAAAGTACTAGATGATATGAAAAGTCAAATAGTATCTCCAGGAAGAAAAGGATATGAAAATAAATTCATATTTGAAGGATTAAGATATTCTGTAGGAGTTGGAGGAATTCATTCAGTGAATGATCCTGAAATAGTTATACCAAAAGAAGATGAAATGCTCATTGATATAGATGTTGCATCACTATATCCAAGTATGCTAATAGAATATGGGTTCTATCCTAAACATTTAGGACCTGAATTTCTAGAAGTATATAGACAAATTAAAGATGAGCGCATCGAAGCTAAACACAATGGCAATAAGGTTAAAAACGAAACCTTAAAGCTTGCTCTTAATGGATTATCAGGTAACTTACAGAATCCACATAATTTCTGTTATAGTCCATTTGCAGTAATGCAAATACGTATAAATGGACAGTTACTATTACTAATGCTAGCTGAAAAACTAACCCAATTAGGATGTCGAATCGTCCAAGCTAATACAGATGGTCTGTTTGTATTACTTAAAAAATCTGTATATGATAATGTAAACAAAGTATGCAGAGAATGGGAACAACTTACTAAACTTACTTTAGAAGAAGAACGTTTTAAGGCTATGTATCAATATGCTATAAATGACTACTTTGCTATTACTGAAGATGATAAAGTAAAAGAAAAGGGTATGTTTATTACTACTGTGAAATTAGGGAAAGGTCTAACTCCGAAGATCATACCGAAAGCAGTAATAAACTTTTTTAAGAACGGAGTGCCAGTAGAAGAAACTATAAAAGGTTGCCAAGACATTAGAGACTTTCTAATGGCTGAAAAAACTGGTAAACAATGGCATGTTGAGTATAATAATAAAGAACAACAAAGAACTAACCGTTTCTATGCAAGTACTAATGGTGCTTATTTATGGAAATGGAAAGAAAAAGATACTAATAACTTTGATGTAAGCATTCCATGCCCTACAGAAAAACAGTATCAGAATATGCTTACTGCATCTGGTGTTACTTTATTAAATTACTTAGACGATAAACCAATTAAAGAGAGAAAGATTAATTATAGGTACTACATTATGGAAGCCTATAAGATAATCCGTGAATTAAAACCGTTACAAATGAGCCTATGGGACTAACAAAGGCTTATCAGATATATTTCAGATACCGTATGCTCGTATAATATATGAGAATATGATTTTAGAAATAGACACCTCAATCCTTGATAGGATTGAAAACTTATCTATTAATCAGTTAGTATTCCTAACGCTTGTATTGAGTGATATCAAAAACATCAATCAAGACATTCAGAAACTTCTCAGCCTAGTTAATGAAGAAGAGATACAAGAGTTAGAGTCTCGTGGTCTAATTGCTACCAGCACTGTAGACAATACCACAGTCATAAAGAAAACAGAAAAACTAGAAGAACTTCTTAAAGAAGATAAATCTATGTTTGATGAATTCTATGACCTATTTCCAGTTTATGTTATAAGACCTGACGGAACCAAAGGTTTTTTAAGGGCAAATGTGAACAAATGTAGGAAGGAATATAATCGAATAATTGGCAAAAGCAAAGCAATGCATCAGCACATCATGAAATGTTTATCTTATGAGATAGATAATAAAATGATTACTGGTAAAATCGGTTATATGAAAACTATGTGGAAATGGCTCACTCAACATGAGTGGGAGACATACGAGGAACAAATGAAAGTAGAAGAACCAATAATTAGTAATGATTATGGAACAGAACTCTACTAATACGCTTACCTTCCGCCATATATCTATTGCAGCTAAAGAGGCAGTAGAATATATAAAACAAAGAAAGAATCATGAGATTCAATCTTTAAGAACAAGGTGGAATAAGTTCAATAAACACTGTATGGGTGGAATTGAACCTAATACGATATATACTATAGTAGGTATATCTGGTAGTGGTAAATCATCATTTGTTAATACACTTGAAAATGATTTAATAGATCTAAATCCTGAACAGGATGTAGTTATCCTTAACTTCTCATTTGAGATGTTAAGTTCAAGGCAGGTAGGTAGAAAATTAAGTAGTAAGTTAAGGCAAACTACTGCACAGCTATATAGCGCTAACGAGGAATTAAACGATGACACATTGGCGCAAGTTGAGACAGCGTCTCAACAAATAAAATCATACCAGATATATTATGTTGATACACCTGGGACGGTTGGAGAAATAGCTTCTACTATTGATTATTTTTACGAGAACTATGCAAAGGGTAAGAAATTTATTATTATCCTTGATCATACTTTACTTGTAGAAGGTCAAGAATCTGCACTGAAAGTGATTTCCGATTTACAGAAACTGTTTATTAAGGTTAAAAAGTACACTAATACTACTATAATTCAGTTATCACAGATGAATCGAAACATTGAAGCTCCTGATAGGATTAACAATCCATCTATGCATTACCCAATGCGTAGTGACATTTCTTCTGCGGATACTATATTCCATGCATCTGATTATGTTATATGTATTCATAGACCGGAACTACTCAATATACAACAGTATGGACCGAATCGTTTACTAGTTAAGAATAAAGTCTATCTTCATATCCTAAAGAATAGGGATGCTGGAGAGTGCGCTATACTTGAGTTTGATAACGATCTAAAATACAATAATTTAATTGAGACTATAAGGGAAGAAGAACCTACGAAGAAGATTTCGTTTAGTAATAACAATTAAAGGCTGAAAAATTATGATTACAACATATACATTTACATTACCGAAGAAAAATAATAATACTAGTGCTAATAACTTTAAAGAAAGTCTAGCTGAAAAATTCTTGAATGCATATCCTTGGTTGGGTGGCAAGAAAGAGAAAAAGACTACTGTTGATTTGTATTTGCTGGATACTATTCCGACAAATCTAGGTTATACAGCAAATGACTTCTTGAGTAATAAGTATAATTTGGAAGACGAGTTCTTCAAAGCTATTGCAGGACTTAGTTCTCTTGCAAAAGATTATGACTTTGAAGATGAATTCGGTACTCCGATTCGTATCTTCGATAATTTCGTTCAGATTGGCTACGACATTATTCCTATTATGCCGGGCTCATTGAACCATCTAAAACCGAAAACAAAGAAGACTATTATTGATATCACAATTAAGATTAAAAATAATGGTTGGTTCTAAATAAGATATTAATTCCGTACTTATCAGAAATTGTCAGAGTTTATCAGAATACACGGAATACAAAAATAAACAAGCTTTATGATTGTATTACCAAAAGAAAAAACAGAAGTAAAGATATGTAATCCAAAGTTCTCTGTGTTTTATGGGAAACCTAAGGCTGGTAAATCCAGTCTTATGGCTTCTCTAGACAATAATCTAATTATAGATTTAGAGAATGGTTATCAGGCTTTATCTGCACTAGTTGTACAAGCAAGATCTGTAAAAGATTTTGGAGATATTGTGGCTGCAATTAGAGAAGAAATTAAGAATACAGGCAAAAGACCGTATAAGTATATTACTATAGATAATGCAACTCGACTTGAGGAAATATGCATGGGCTATGCCATACAGCTCTACAAAGGCACTAATCAAGGAAAAAATTATCAAGGTACAGACATTCGTACTCTTCCAAATGGAAGTGGTTATATGTGGCTAAGAATGGCTGTTAAAAAGGTAATCGACTTGTTCAGAGATCTAAGTGATCATCTTATATTAATTGCTCATACTCGTGATAAGCAGATAAATATTGAAGGTCAAGAGATGTCAGAAATGACTCTAGATCTTACTGGTAGATTAGGAGATATTATCTGTGGTGAAGCTGATGCTATTGGTTATGTTTATCGAAAGAAAAACGAAACAATTATTTCCTTTGAAGGAGGAAGTAATATAGTAAGAGAAGCAAGAGCACCACATTTACGAGGTAAGAATATTGTAGTAGCAGAAAGCGACGAAGACGGTGAAATTACGTTTCACATGGACAGAATTTTCTTACCTGAATAATAACACAAAACAAAGAAATTATGGTTTATAGTACAGAATTAGCAAGCAAAGTAGCAATAACAAGTAATGACAGTAAATATCTTGAAGCAGGTATTCATGATAATGTTAAGTTTACTGGTGTAAGAGCAGCAACATCTCCTACTGGAAAAAACTTTATGGAGTTTCGTTTTGAAAAAGACGGAAAAGAGTTACTACATACAGAGTGGGAACCAAATGAAAGAGAAGGAGATTCTGCTGAACAGAATCAGGCTAAAGTAACTAATGTAGTTACTCGTATAATGCGAATTATGAATTGTTTCTATCCTAAAGGAGTACTGAACTTTAATGGTAGTTCTTATAAAGAATTTACTGAATGGGTAGTAACAATGCTAAATGCAGCTAATAAAGATGTCTTATTGAAGGTTAAAGTAGTTTATAATGATAATGGTTATACTACTTTGCCTACTTATGTTAAATTTGCAGTAATTGAACCTATGGTATTACCAGAAGGGTTCTACGACAAAGAAACAAATCCAGAAAATAAGAGTTTGATTAGAGAGTTGTCTATTGACAGATTTACAAAACCTGTCATTGCTGATAAAGAGACTAAAGTAGATGATCTATCTACTATGAACAGTTCTCCAGCAGACGATCTGCCGTTCTAAGATAACTTAAAAATAGTAGCTACCTAGAGCATAAGCTAGGAATACGTAGGTTAGGATTCTAACCTACGTTTTATACCGAAGTATAACAAATTGGGTTACGTATAAGGTTGATTGCTTATACGACGTGGTTCGAGTCCCGTTGCTTTGACAATAAATAATATATCATATGATTTACGATACAACAAAAGTAAAAGATACATTTAATATCACTCTAGATTGGATTCTTTCTAGAGTAAGTGAGTATGATATATATGCAGCGTATATAGGTAATTTTAAAGTAGGAATGATCTATAATTCTCCATTGAGAAAAGACAAAACTCCTTCGTTTGGATGCTTTTATAGTAGAAAAACAAAACAGTTATTGTTTAAGGATCATGGAACAGGTCAGTGTGGAAATGTAATAAAGTTTATAGAACTTTATACAGGTATAACTAATTACTCGGATATACTTAAAGATATTGTTGAAAGACTTAAAATTACTAACGATACGCAACTCGTTAGCTCTAAGCAATATATACCGTCAACTGAAACAGTAATTGGTGTTGTACGTCAGGAATTTACTGAAACTGACATCAATTACTGGAAGCAGTTTAATATTACGGTAGAAACTCTAAGAAAATTTGGAGTAAGTAGTATAAAGTACTACCTATGTAATGGCATAGTAAAAAGCATTTATAAAGAAGATAATCCTATGTATGCTTATAAGGTATATAATCATTTTAAGATATATAAACCTTTAGCAGACAAATATACAAAGTGGCGTAATAATCTTACTGAATTAGACATTCAAGGATTTAAGCAACTTCCAAAAACAGGTGACATCTTAATTATTACTAAAAGTATGAAAGATGTTATGTGTTTATATGAGATGGGTATTCCAGCCATTTCACCTTCATCTGAATCTACATTCATACCTGATAAGATTCTAGAACAGTTAAAGAAGCGATTTAAACGTATTATTATACTATTTGATAGAGATGAAGCTGGAGTGAAATATCTCCGTAAAATAAGCCTTAAAACAGGTTTAGAAGGTATGTTAGTCCATAAGAAATTTAAAGCAAAAGATATATCTGATGCTATTAAAGCAAATGGATTTGAGAAAGTAAAAAAATGGTTATATGAAGAAATAGAAAAAACAAGGTAGAGTTCGAAATGCAACTCCTAATGAATATGAAGGAATTAAATTTCGAAGTAAACTTGAAACATATACATACAAAAAGCTGAAAGAAGCAAATATTCTAGCAGATTATGAAATGCATAGATATGAGCTACTTCCAGCTTTTACTTTTAACAACAAAAAATATAGAGCAATGACCTATTTACCAGACTTTGTTGGTAAAGGTTTTGTGATTGAATGTAAAGGCTTTCCAAATGAGGCATGGCCTTTACGTGAAAAGTTATTTAACTATTATTTGTACACACATGAACCTAAAACAGCGTTCTATGTTGTACATACGTAGAAACAAGTCGATGAGTTAATCGACAAACTAAAAACATAAAAACAGAAGTTATGGCAGAATTTATTAAAGTAGGTAATGAGATCACAGTTAAACCAAAGTTAGAAGGATTAGCATATGAACTTATTAAAGGTAAAGTATACGATCTAAAGTACAATCGTATGGAAGGAAAATCTTATCTAGTAGAAAATGGTGATTTGAATATGCCAAAGAAACTGTATAAGCTAGATGAGGATAATAACTTTATTAATCGCGTGCTTACTTATTTCAATTCTGAAAGTTCTAACCAAACAACAGGTGTATTACTTGCTGGTACTAAAGGTACAGGCAAAACAATGCTCTCTAAACGTATTGCCTTAGAAAGTAATCTACCTATTATTGTTGTTGCAACTGACTATCCTGCTGATAAACTAAGTGCGTTCTTCAAAAACTTTACTACTCCTGTAGTAATCATGTTTGATGAGATTGAGAAGAACGATTATTGGTGGGAAACTAAGGATCTATTAGGATTCTTGGATGGAGTAGAGTCAACAGCAAAGAAACTTGTATTAATGACTTGTAATAGAGCAGAAAAGATAGATGAGAACTTCTTTGATAGATGCTCACGTGTTCGTTATTTCAAACAGTATGAAGCTAATTCTAACTCTGTATTTGTACGCTATATGGCAGAAGATAAAGGAGTTAAGAATATAGATGAAGTTGTGAACTTCATTAACAAATATATGAAAGTAAAATCATTTGATAATATTTCTGCATTCTTAGATGAAGTTGTTCTCTTTGAAGATATACCTTTAACTCAAATAGCTAAAGATATGAATATTTCTACTGAAAAAATAAAAGAAGAGGACAAAGTATCTACTCAGGATGATACACAGTCATCTGATATGGATGAAGTATGTATCGAAATAATGGAGAATAAGATTTTGAATCCATTTTAACTATGATTTTATTTCTAATGATAGTCATATACAAGATGTCTAAACATATCCGTCAGGATATAGAAGACGAGATCCCATGGAATACAAACATGGAAGTTGAAACCGATTTATATTTAGCAGCATGAAAATAGAGATTCCGTATTATGAAGATAACACGCGAATATCAAATTCAGCAATCGGGTGGTTCCTGAAAAAGGGGCCACGTTACCTCAAGGATATGCTTGACGGTAAAGAAGAAGGTATAAGTGCTAAGTATCTTGATAAAGGTACTATGATACATATGTATCTTCTTCAGCCAGATGAGTTCTGGCATAATTATATTGTTATTGATTATGAAAAGCCTAAAACGGCACAACAAACAGCATTCTGTGAACGTTATCATTCATCTGCGGAAATAGTAGAAGAAGATAAGCTTCTAGATGCATATAAGTTTGCATATTCTGGTAACAATATGTCTAGAGATGCTATGTTAAAGAAAGCAAAGGAGTTACAACTCAAGTTTGCTGAATATATAGAAGCTCTAGAGAAAACAGATCTATATACGATTATATCGTTTGCAGATTTAAATATGCTTAAGAATATTAAAGATAATATTGAAAAGCATATAAAAGCAGATGAACTGCTTACAGACCAACCAGGTATGGAATGTCATAACGAGTTTCATATAAACTGGGAGGCAGAGAAACAAGGAGTATCTTGTAAGTCACTGTTAGATAGAGTTAAGATTGATCATGCTAATAAAAAGATTACTCTTATTGACTTAAAAACAACCGCCGATGTCTATAATTTCAAGCATTCTGTAGAAGAATACGATTACTATAGACAAATAGCTTTCTATATTCTTGCTCTTACATGGTATATGAAAGATCAAGGTTATGATATAGAAGATTACGATTTAGAAGCGTATATTGTTGCTATCCAAAGTAATGGTAATAATGAAGTACGTGTATTTAATATGTTAAACGAAAAAGAGTTATTGGACCGTAAAGACCTAATAGCAAATACTTTAACAGAAATCTCATATCATTATCAGACAGGAAATTGGGACCATACTCGTAAATATTACGAAGGTGATGGAACTGAAGAACTATAAAAATCTAAAACAATTAAAAGGCTCTGATGAGAGCGCTATTGAAGCTATGTATAACAATGTTATTGTTGATAATGATGAAGAAGAAGCAAAGTATTCTACAGTAGAAGTAGACGGAGAAGATTGTGTAGAAGATGGAATTGACGCCTGAAATAATTCTACTATCTCCTAGAGTATTAAGTAAAAGGAAACCCTTAGAACATAAGTCATTCAAAGGACTATATACTAGTCTTTACGACGAATATTCTAAGGGTTTTGTTTATTTAGACTACGTATTCAACAATATTGAAGAAGAAAAAGATATTGAAGGTTGGCTTACTTGTGAAAAAACATATTTCAATAAGAGAATTTTCAATATTAATTCAAGTAAACATACTATATTTACTTTAAAATCTGAAGATAGTAGAGAACTAGAAGATTATAAACAAACTGGTAATCTAGGTTTTGGAATAACAGATTGGTATCCTATCTTTCAGTTTTGGGGAGATAGAACAAAAGATATAAAAGATACTGTTTATAATACGATAACAGATTTAGATAATAGGTTTGAATAAGAAAAGGGCTGTTGTGAAACAGCCCTATCTTTTTATTCTCCAAGTATCTACTTTTTATAATAATTTCTTTTACTTTGTATATCTTTTAATTCCTATATATTCCTAAATGGAGTAAGTTTTAAAAGGTTGCGCTCTTGTTCAGTCCATCCTTTATAAGCACCTCGTTTGATAGTAGCATCATAATAAGTTTCATCTAACCACCAATATTTAATTCTTTCATATAACAAACTAACAGGGTTAGAGAACAATTCAAACATATTACTAACATAGTCTGTAATAGCAGAAGGTGATTTGATAATAGATGCCATATCCAGAAGATTATATGGAGCTAGTGTTTCAAATTGCGATCTTATTATAGTATATGCCAGTAGTTGTTTAATGATGTTTTTCTTGTCATCGTCCGCTGATTGCTCTAATAGCGGTCTAAGAAACCAAACAAGACCTCCATATAATATACCTTCAAAAACCAATCTCGCCAAATTTTCTCTTACTAGAGGATCTTCTTGATTAAGTCTTTTATAAGTCTTAATTACGTTTTCATTGTTTTCTATAGCATTATCAAATAATCTTACTACAGTTTTGAATACTCCTTCTCTGTATCTCTAAGCTTGATAATCCCACTGTCTTGTCATTAACCATCTCTCTTGTAAAACAACCGGTAAATATTGTCTGTGCATCATAACAAACTATCCTGCCCAATTAGCCAAAATCACAGGCTTTTGTAAAGAAGTAAGCTACCCATCGGCTGATTGTGCTAGAGTTTTGGCAATATAAGCTATTTTATTCATAGCCTCATCTACTGCTTTCTAGTTTGTTTTATCTTTTGCTACCATTTTACCACCTACAAATTCTACAGCATCATAGAATGAAATTTTATTTCCTAGATTCCAATCCATGTAATCACCGGGAGCATAAGTAGGAAGTTTATGTTTTCTTTTATATTCCTCTCTACTCATAAAAATTTTTTTACCGCCTTCTTCTACTAGCTTAAAATTATGCATAACAGAAGCAAGAATCTATCCTTTTACTACATGATCCATTAATGAATATGGACCAAATGCCCAATGTTTAGTGACAGCATTAACTAATTGCATTCTGTTTGTAGCATTTGGATTAATTTCTGCACCTATTTCGAAAAGTTCCATAGCTTGAGTTATGAATGTTTTTTTCCTAGAAACTCCCAGAACGTTCGATATAGCAAAAAACGAATCTGCTACAATATCAAATAATGCATGACCAGCATCTATAGGATTGTAATATCTTTGTATTAACATATTTGTAATATGCTAATGTAAAGCTGTATAGGCTCCTGTCAAGGCACAAGCAAGATTTAAACCTAGATTTCTAAGAGTACCTAACATCTTAAGTATAGATAACATTTTTGTAATGTTAATCTCTCTTGGTTTACTTATATCATAAGTAAGTCCAAAAACATTGCCTTTATATGGGATCAAGCCTAATACTTTTCCAGTAGGGTTATCTCCATATCTTACACTAACATCTTGAGTTTTTATGTCATACAAATTCATGTCTATAAAGTTTTTAACAAACTTGTATGTATTACTGTTTCCGGTTTTTTCCTCTCCTCTTTTGTTAGTATATTTAATACCTTGTACGTATCTTTTTAATATTTCTATTCTAGGTTGTATTTGAGTTTTATTTTTCCAACTTTCACACGACTTATAGAACTATATTACTGAACCAACTAAATCAGCAGTTAAATATTCAGGATTATCTAATCTTTTAAGATAATATTGAGGTATCACATTTAATCTCTCTCCATTAGGTTTAGTAAGAGCTCTATTAAAACCAACATCATCGTTTCTACATGATATAAGATCTTTCCAATAATCAATGAATCCTTTAAATGCTCCAGATATGTAGTTTCTTTTCCAACCAGCGTGTATATATTTTAATAAACTGCCAGATTTCTGTGGAACTCTATAAGGATAAGTCTTATGCAGGTTAGTTAACTTATCGTTAGATTCTTTTATAGTATCTAAGATAGCTTGTCTAAGGTTCTTTAGAGCCTCATTATCCATTACTTTATGATAATTCTTACTATTATCATAAGACTCAACTATTTTACCATTTTCTATTACTTTAGATTTTGGTATCCAATATTCATTCTATAAGTCTGGGTACTTTTCCTAAGTCTCATAGTAAGATTTGTTATAGAATTTGGATTCTTTAGATACCTCTAGCCAGTTACTATTAGGAGCATATTCTATCAAACTTTTATCCTTTGGTACTACTTTTGTATACCATGCTTTTGGATTTTTAATGTCATAAGCATTAGCTTTTAGCCACATTTCAGCAGATTCTGGATCTTCTAATACTACATTATAGTAATACTTTTTAAGATCCCTATACCACTGTTCTGTTGGTATTGTCTCTGCAATGTCCTCAAATTTGGCATCTCCTTCTTGTATTTCAACTTTTTTGTTTTTTCTAATGATAGACATCTATCTAGACAATCTTTGTATAGCAGCTTTAGAATTAGCTGACATATGATCTATGTCTATATTACCCGTCATATCATCCCTATGTTGATTTAATATAGATCTGCGCCTTTCTTGTAGTTCGGCATATATAGGACCGTAATATTTTTTTTCTAGCTTTTCTAGTTTCTGATAAAACTCATCTTTATAGCGTACTTGAGAATTTCGTTCTAACCATTTCTGTTTTTGTTCTTTTGTCAGATTTGAATCAGCCATAATTTTAGCTTTTTCCTCCTCATATGCTTTACTATTCTTAGTCATAGTAAGACCTTCAGATAACTTCTTATTCAGTTCCTATAATTCTTCAGCTATTTTAAGCTTCTCTCCTTGCTTTTTAATACCTGTAGTATCATATAAACTAGCCAGTTGTTTTTTCTCAAGTAAATAAGCTCTATATGTGTTATATTCCTTATCACTAAGTCTATCTAGATGTGCTATACCAACAGAATCTCTAGTCTTATCTACTAGCTGTCGTATTTTTAATTGAATTTCCTCTCTAGCTGCTACCGTACCTTCACTTAAATGATTAAACATATCATAATACTCTCTAGTATATCTTCTATCTGTATGTTTAGATAACCATTCATTTCTTCTCTTATTATACTCAATACGTAGCTGTCTGTTTTCTGGAGCTTTTATATCAGTAAGATCTACTCCTAATTCTGATGCTATTTTTTTCATAGCATTTGCATAATTCTTTTCAAACTTACCATAGTTTCTAGCTCGTACTATATAACCAGTAGTATTACCATCGTCATCTACTTCAAATAACATTCTCTGATTATATTTTCCAGCTTTACTAAGTAAATCCTCAAGTTTTCTTATAACCTAGTAGGTATTTCTATTTGTTTCTTCTTCCGCTTTATTAATCAAGTAGAATATTGTCTTAATAGAATCATTATTTATCTTATCACCAGCACCTATATAGTATGTAAGCCAAGCTATATCTCTCTAAGATGGTGATGGATTAGACATTGAATAGTCATAGATAGTTGAAGACTTTACTTCTAGACCTACTTGCTTTAAATTCTATCTAGCATTATCAGCTATCTTACCCTTTACTATAGAATAACCATCAGTAAGCATAGCTTGGTAGTCTTTAGCTCTTTTAAGCATTCTATCTAGTATATACTCACCACTACTATCTTTTCCTATTATTTCTCTATAGTTGTCTTTATATATTAATTGACTTACTATCTCATCTACTATATCATTGTAGAAACCAAAGAAGTTCTGATCTAAATCATTCAACTTAGTATCATCTATGTCCAGTCCTTTTCTACGGACATTAACGAGATATTCGAAGGTAGGTCGCAATTCAAATCTTAAATTAGCTAAAAATTCATTAATGTTGTCTAAATCTGATTTAAGACCTTCACTAATATTTGCAATTAGCCATTCTGATTCTTTTTTTATCTTAGTTCTAAGTTCTGGATCAGGATTAGTATTTACCTTTAATCTTGACTACAGACCTTTCAGTATTTTTACATTTATGTCTCTTAAAATACTATCTAACTCTTCCTTTTCTTTAGAATTATAGTTATCTTTTGTCTATTCTAATCCTATTTCTAAGTCATTGTAAGCCTAATCAACGCGTTCTCTTAAGTCTTTATCTGTGTCAAAAAAAGACTTAGCTTCTTCACTTAAAGAATCTTGTGATTGGTACTCTAATACCTACTAAGCAGTTGGTTCTATAGTTAAATCTTTATAAGTATTCTTAAAACCAATTAAAAAAACTTTAGATTTTTCTCGGATAGCCATTTTAGAATCATTGTTAAAATGACTTAAAAGATCCTAATATAACTTAGAATCTTTACCTTCACTATCAAACTCTAAGCCATAACCATTATTTTCAGATAAGACATAATAGGCAGCATCGTAGCTACCTAATATGTCAGTATACTCTTTTAACTATGCCTTTATTTCAGGCAATTCTGTTCTTAAACACGTCATGATTTCTTACAATGTTTTTTACGTTTTTTACCTTCTTCTTTAAGGTTATTCAGATACTCATTTACTTCTGTAATACCTGTTTCAGAGTCCTACAAGGATCCTATAATGTCATCTACCAACTCTGTAGAATCAAAATAGGATTCGTCAGGCATTGCATAATCTTCTCCAAATGTATCATTAGCTTCTTCAATTCCTCCTAACATTTGATCTATTTCACCAAAATCTTCTATTGTAGTAGAATTATCCGAAGTATCTACAAAACTTAAAGAAGGATCACTATCAATTGATTCTGGATCAGATTGTATTCCACTATCTCCAAATGATTCAATTAATTCATTTTGAAGTTCCTAATCTAGATTAAAGTATTCCTAAATATTGTCAATTTCAACGTTAGAATACTATTCGTCTCTAACGAACTGAGAATCTTTAATAGTTTTAGTATACTTATAAACTATATTGTCAATATCTTCAACGGTTTGTTTGATCATTGTGTCTGTAAACTTGTTATTTTCGAATGCAGATTGTTCTGTACCATTTTTATACAGTTCGTATATAGAACTCGCTCCATTATTGAAACCTAATTTGGGTATAGCAACGTAAACAATTCCAACAGTCTTACCATCTATATCTATTATCTATCCTGATCTCTGATATAATACTGAATTTGTAGATCTAGAACCTCCTATCTTTACAAACTTATTATTTTTGTTAATTTCTGATTTACCTACTGCTACAAATATAGTATTTATAGAACTATTAGTAGAGTCTTTGGCACTAGCTAAATATACTGTATTAGATTTAGATTCTTCGCCATATCTAACTTCTACTTTTGGAATATATAATGGTACCACATCGTTATCATTCCAATAATTTCTTACCATATTCAAATATATAGAATCAGTAAGTTCTTCCAGAGTAGAAGAATCTTGAATTATATCTATATCATTTCTTACTAATTTATACATAGCCTCCTTAATAGAATCCAAATAACCAATCTACTATTTGTATTCCATTGGAACGATATTAAAGAATGAATTAGGGGTTCTATTATCGTAACTAGACACAAAGGAGTATTTCACTAAATCTTCTGCAAATTCTCTAATAGTAACGTCGTTATTTGTAAGTAAATCATAGAATGCAGATCTTAATCTATCTTCATAGTATCTCGAATTATTTAATGAAGAAGTAGCTGTGACTATTTTGTTAGCTTTATTTTTGGCAGAAATAGTGATTCCTTGTAAATAATTTAATAACTCATTTGTTATATTACCCTGATCATCTACTAAAGTTACTATATTTGGATCTTGATTATTACTTCTAATATAATTTTTAATAGAATTTAGTCTACTAGCTATATTGTTTTTTCCGAAATTCATATTGCTTAGTTCTTCGTCTGACAATCTGAGATTAGTTCCAGCCATTACCACTTTAGCACGTATTATACTCTCCACTTTTTCGTTTATTTTTTTCACTAACTCTTTATTGCTAGAAGGTTTGTATAACTATAAGATGAGAGAATTGTTGATCTATTTTGGGTAATCACCTCCTCTTAATTTATGCATTATACTTGTGAATATAGTCTTATAACCATTGGTAGCTCCAAATACTTGAGTTTTAAGTATATTATTAGCTAAATCCATAGCATATACTAATTTTTTATTTAAGAATGTTTTATTAAAGTAATCCTCAAGTCCATTAAGATCCTCTCTACCTTCAGTATCAGGAGTAGAGAAATCCTATTGATGGTCTTTTATAAATGTCTAATATGAATTATAAAAGTTCTATAATTGAGTAATGTTATTACCATACTTTTTAGTATCTATCTGAGAACGTTGAACTAAGTCTGCCATAGTTTGAGCATCTCCACTTAATTCACTATAAGCTGTAAGTACGATTAACTACATTTTAATATCCTGTGGAGTTACCTAGCCTCTTCTAAATGCATCTAATGTACGAGACAATTTATCCTTGTCAAATGCTAATTTTTTATCTTCATCTGTTATCTTAAGAATAGATTCCTTATAAGACTATGATATAGGATAATTATTTAACATTTTAGTATATTTGTCTATCAGTCTACTAATTATAGTATTATCATACTACTGTTTAGATCCAATAGCACCATTATTAGCAATCTTAATATTAGCAAATTCCTTTAATATAGGTTGAGCTAAGAAGAAGAACGTATTTTCTCCCTTTCCACCACGTAACAATAAACTAGTCATATTATATGTTACTTGATTCACATTAAGTTTAATAATGTAAGGATCTTTAGCTACATCGACATGAGCATTAATCATTGCAGATAACCAGTCTAATATTTTGAAACCATCCTATCCATTGATTTCATCAAATTGACCAAGACCATAAATATTGTTATGTGAAAATTTCATATGTAGATGTGTGGCTTGAGTCAAGCAATGGTTAGTAGAGTTAAGAGCAAAAGGTGCTATACCAGCTTTACCCCAAGTATATTCCATCTTTCTATACTCTTGGAACGATGGCATTAATTCATACATATAATCTGCTTCTTTCATCTCATCTACACTTACTTTTGGAAGTATTTCCTTAGTAAGGATACCGGTTAATGTATCAATAGATGCTCTAGTTTCAGACAATGTTTTTTCATCAGATATTACTAACGTATAACTATCTAACAATTTATTTATCAGAGCTCCTTTAGATTGGTCAGAATAGGTTTTAGCATCTTCTTTCCAAGTATATCTCTGATGCGTATTAGGATCATACGAATATGTAGCTATATACAATTTATCAATATCAAAGTCAGAACCAGTCATAGCAGTAAATTCATCAGGTACTACTATGGTATCTCCGGTCTATGCTGGTAAAACATCAGCTACTATGAAAGAGAAAGTAGATGACAAACCCTGAGTAGGTATACGATAACCTATACCATATGGATCACTTTGACTACCTATTATATTATTATCCAGCAACCATTTTCTTATTGCTACGTAACCCTATTCCTATACATCCTATGGTACTACATCTCTAAAGAAGTTAGTACTAAGCATTACTTCCATACTACCTCTTTTAGGATCGAAACTAAGTTTTTTGCCATCATTGAAAGGTCTAGTATCTTCGTTAGCGTCTGTTATTACATCATTAGCTTTAAAACCAAATGATGCCATTTGAATAGCAGAACCTCCTGGAGTATTTACGTCTATTACTTCTTTATTTATTAAAGAAATTATTTTACTTTCAATCCAATTACGAACGCTAAGTGCTGCTATAGGAGCTTTAAAGTTACCCTTACTGTCAAGTTTTAATGCATCTATTATTTCTTGAGACATTCCATTTCCAGTAGCTTCTTCTACTAAATATCTAGACAAAGCAGCTTTATCTATAGAACCGTCTAATTTGAAGAATCTACCTTTCTTTTTCTTTCCATTGATAGTTCCTCCTTTTAAAGAAGTATAACCTAACGTAGACAATGCTTTAATACAACCAAATATATCCTTTTTTATTTGAGATCCAGATACATGCTTTCCTTTGTTATGACCATAGTATCTATCATCTACTACATTACCCATACCAATTTTTATCGCTTGAGTACCGAATGATCTATCTGTATGTTCATGTGGATCTGTATTAAGCTGCAATCTTAACTGTTTAATATCTTGAATTCTAGTTGTTAATCCATCATTAAGTCTTTCAACGGCATTACCATTCGTAACTATCATAGTAGATGGCTTATTTAAGCCTTCTTTATTGAAACTTGTATTTCTGTTGTCATTATAGGCTTTGAACTTATCTTGAGGAGCACCGACCTTAACTGCAGATTCAAACAATAACATGTCTATCACACCCAATTCTTCATTATTCATTCTGTCATATAAATACTTATTATCCGCTTTAGCTAGTATCTTAAACATAGGGAATAATGCCATTTTATCGAATGTAGGTACATTTAATTTAGCTACAGAATCATAGTAATCACCAAAATACATCATCTTTAATGGTTTTATTGATGCTCTTAGAGCTTTACTATACAATTCTGGATTACTAAGAACATCATCTGAAGATTCTAGTATATTATATGCTTCTTCTATCTCAGGAGACCATTCTCCTAAAGCTTGCATAATTCTCTTATACATAGCTGGTCTAATATATACAGCAGCATCTGCTTGATTTATATTGCCACTATTATTCTCATCATCATATGCATAAGGATTTGCAGCTTTCTCAGATTGCTTATCAACAAATTTCTTGGAATCATCAGATAAACTATCATAAGATTCTTGTATTCTATCTTCATTCTTAGTAGCATCAAACAGCTATTTATCTGTCATGTCTGGATGCTCTTTCTGTAACATAGTTCTTATGAAAGATGCTCTAAATATCTATTTCAATGAATCGTGATATTCAGACCCTATATTGTTATCCTACATAACAGCACTAACGAATTTAGTATCATTTCGTGGATCTCCTTCTCCCCAGTATGTTCTGAGATTAGTACCAGTAGATAATACAGAAGATAAACGTTTGATTTTATCCACATCTCTCTGGAATATACCTACTTCTTTACTAGATTTCCACTTATAAAAAGCAGGATCTCCAACAAAACATTTTTCTACTTCTTCTATAGATATTGCGTAATTAACTGTAAAGTTTGCTATTATGCTGTATATTGCATCATTTGTATTTATTGTATCATTTAACGATTTAAACTATTTCTTATACTCAGAGTATATATTGGTTGGTAGATTCCCAGCAGAAAAATTTCCATTTTCATCTATAGAAATTACTCCTAATTTAACAGCCTCTTCTACTTCTTGATCCACTTTTCTTAATAACATTCTATTAAGAATATCATACATATTAGAGACATCCTCTATAAATAATCTTCTAATATTTTCTAAAGTTTCATTAATCAATTTTGGATCATTACTTTCTTCGGCAGATTGTAATAAGGCATTCAATGAATGAATCTCTCCATCAGGCATTACTATTTGATTAAAATATCTAAATCTACCTCCATTTCCGCCAGGTTTCATTTTACCATCTTTTCCTATTTTACCATGATAATTAGAGTAATATCTTGATCTACCCTATTCTACATCAGATTTTGTATTATAGTACTTAGTAATAGCATTAAATTCATCTACAAAGTAATTATAGAAAATTTTAAGAGTGTTTCTATTAAATTTCCTGAGTTGTGGTATTTCTTCAGAAATTCCTCCTTCTTTATCTGGTTTCACATATACAGATGCTAGATAATTCTTAGGTAACTCAATTCCTTCAATACTGTACCAAGTTTTTTTATCGGACATGGTAGGGAGTACTATTCTACTGTTTTCTGCCAACACTAACTTTGTTATATAATCTTCCAATGGAGTAATTCCAAAATAATCTCTACTAGTATCTGTAAGTTGATCTTCTATAGCTAAGAGAGTGTGTAATTTCAACTTAGGTTTATTCTTACCTGAGAGTGCTTTAACAATTAAACTATTTTTACAATAAGGTGTGTTACTTAAATTCTATAATTTACCATATGCGTTGGTATTTAACCATCTAATTTGATCTGACATGTAATTATTCTAAGTAATCGGATACACCAAACTGCCATCAGCTCCGGTTACACTAAATTCTTCCGGAGTAGGGTGAGTTTCTCCGTACGCAATAGCCATAAGATTCATTACACTGTTTGGATCATAATAGTTAAATATTTTATCTGCACTAATAGTGATCCCTTTGAATTTGGTTTCTAAGGATTTATTGGATGCCATAGCTCGTATATTAGCATATACTGAATGTAATATTGAGTTTATAGCAGAACCACTTCTAGAATCTGTGTTTTTAGTTCTAAATATTAAGTTAAAAGCATCTACTCCATCTATTCCTGTAGATTCTTTAGTGCTAATGCTACCCAATAAATAAGTAAGGGCATCGTTATCAAAATTAATACCTAAATCATTGACTAAATTTAAAAAATCATTCTTTGTTTCTTCAAATAACTATACATTATCAGAGGTACGTTTAGTTCTATATATTAAATCAAGATTAGAATCAATTTTATTTACCAGTTTTGTTATTTTATCCAGAGCTTTTGAATTTATAACAGATCTATTCTTACTGTCAGTAGTGATCATAGTGGATAACATGAAGTTTTCAGACCACTATGATGGGATCATAGCTATTTTACGTAGACTATCACTATCTAATACTTCCCACGTTCTCTTACCAAGAGCAGGATCAATATTAGCTGTAGATTTAATATCAATAGTATCCATACTATTCTTAGCACTCTGTATAGTAGTTAACAACTAAGTAATAGTATTTTCAGGAAGTGGATATTCAGGATTATCTATATAGTCTCTGAGGGTAGCAAAAAACGGATCTGATTTTGCCAATCTTCTTACTTTTGATAACAAATCGTTCCAGTCATTAGAAGACCATAAATTTTCTAATATTTTATTCCAAGTAATATCAAATGGTTGTACTACATCCATATCAAAGATAGGATCTTTAATAGTATCTGTAATCTTTCCATCTTCTGTAAGAATAAATTTGCTTTTAGGAATAGAATAGAAGAACAACTTAGCATTAAATGCTACATTGGCTTTTTTACTTATTTCGTATGAATTTCTATCCCATATATTATCATAAATATCTCCAGTATCTTTAGACATCTATTCAGCAACTTCTGTTTCTTCTCTTTCAATACTCTTAATACCTAATTCTTGTAGAAAAGCTCTAATTTGTTTAGCAAATATTTCTTTATTCTTTAATACATCTTCTACTATTTGTTTATTAGTAGGATTCTCATCGTATACTCCATAATCGTAGTTATATTGTATTATATTAAATACGTCGTCTAACTTCAAATTACGTATGTCATCCATAGTACGAATATTCAAAATAGCAAGAGCTGTACTGCTCAATGATTCTATAATATTGTACATAGTAGATGCATTAGTTATATGCGGTGTAGACTTTTGTTGAACATCTGATATACCAGGAGCATAATAATACATGCCTTCTGGATGTCTTTTAGCAAATTCTGATAGTATTTCCTGTCCGATAAACGGTTTACTATTTCTAAATTTACCAGATCTTATAGCTTGAAACAATGTCTACTATGCATTAAGTGGTCTATTACGGAAAGATGTAACAAGATTCCACAAAGCTTTGAAGAATTTTTTCATTCTATATATAGGGGAAATATTAGATTCATTTATCATATAGGTTCTGAATTCCTCTGCTAATACTTCTTCCATTTGATCTTTGGTATACCCTTTATACTCAGGATGAGCTTTTATATAATCCGAATATACCTAATTTCTCTATTCTTCACTAAGAATCAGTTGACTGACATAGTGAAATGCTTCGTGATATTCTATACCCTATCCAGCCTATTCAGACAAAACTATCTGTGGATTAAATTCTTTGAATATTCTATTAAAAGATACTTTCATTAAACCATATACTTCTGGAGCATCAGCCATTCTCATAACAGCTCCAGTAACAAATACGTTATCAATATCTAGACCTAATTTATCTTTTAACCATTTTCTAGCCTTCTATTCATCAAACTTACCTCTTCCTTTTGTAGTAGAATAAAGACCTGAACTTTTCTTCAGTTTAGCTACAATTGGATTATGACTTGGCAGCATTACAGTAGTACCATCTTCTTTAAGGATATATTCCCATTTTGGTTTAGGAGTAAGACCCATAGACAATACTTCATCTTTAGATAGAAGTTTGTCTTTAGAAGATGGCTTACTAGCTGGAGTTATCGCTTCTTGTTTTACTTCAGTATCTTGTGTACTTTCAGCAGGTACGTTATCTTTTCTAGGAGTTTCTGTAGTAGTAGGTCCAGTTATAGTAGGAGTAACCGGAGTAGGATCTCCTACTTCTTGCGCTCCATCTGCATATATAAAAGGATCTTTAAATGCCTGTTCTCCTACACTAGTTTTTATTACTTGATGATTAATCATCCAAGACATTAATATAGGGGCTTCTTCATGAGCTCTAACTACTTCTCCTTTATCGTTCTTGGTAAGTCCTAGATCCTACATAGTGAATATCAGATCATCACAGTTTAGTACTCTATAATAATCTGTTTTATATTCATTCATGTATTCTATTGCAGTTTCTACAATGCTATCCGGAATAGGATCTTGCATCATTTTTTTATCAGTATTCCAGTGTATGTTATTAGAAATATCTCTAATAGTCTACCATGCTTCTGCTTCTGAGAATACAGATTGATTCTTAGCATCTTTTACTCTAAGATATTTGGTAGTATAGATACCCTCTGGAGTTCTACTTCCGTACATTAAAAAGGTTTCTCCTTTTTCGTTCTGAAATGTGTGTAAAGTTTTTCTAACATAAAATGATAATTTTTCTACACGAGAATCCCCCAAAGTAATAGTAGATGGTCCATGATTACACAAGATATTTAATACGTCTTTATATACCTATTGATTACTAATTTGCAAAGTGTCTGTGACTAACCTAAATACTAGTTCCGCACTAGTAAGGGGTATACGTTTGCCGTTATCGTCATATTTTGCTTTACCATTAGGAGTATAAGATGTAACAAGGGTGCTAGATCCTCCTGGTATGAAATGTCTTTTCTCAGATAACATAATTGGAGCACTAACTCTCTAAGATGGAGTATTGGCTACTTTTGGAATTATGTATAATTTACCAGCATATCCCGTTCCCTAAGCACTTGTCTTAGTAGAACCATCAAACTGTACTATAGTAAATGCATCTGCCGGATCAAGAGGAAAAGGACCTTTACCGTAACCAAACTCTACTTCTCCAGACAATATTTGGTCACTCATTTCATACGGATCAGCACTAAGTCCAAATTCAGGTACACTTGTTAATGATCTGTATATAGGATTATTACCGTCCTATTGGCTGTTTATAGAACCATTACTTTGTCGTAAATTTACTGGAACAATGCCATCTTGAGGATTAATTGGCAAATTTACTTCAGCATTACTAAAATAATTAGGAGCATATTTTCTTATATATTTACCAATTATTTCTCTTCTAAGTTCTCGTAATTTACGTACTTCCTCATTTTGTTTATCTGTAGGAACACCCCATTTTCTTACCTTAGTTCTAGCTTTATCTGGAGTATACAATGCGGCATTATAGATATATTTTTTTCCATCTATATCTTCTTCGATTATCATATGTACAGCAAGTCTATCTGCTGCATCTTTTTCTAATTTTCTAGTTTCTTTAGAATCTGTAACTATATAGTATACTTTCTATTTAGATAACCAACCAGGTATAGCTAACTTTTTAGACAATTCAGAACCAGGCATTCTAGTTCCATTGAATTTGACATCTATAGATTTACCTTTTATTTGGGTCTATATAGGCATTACTTCTGTGTTATCATACGCAAAGAAGAATGTAGAATGGATTCTATTAGTCTCTACTTTTTTCTTACTGTCTAAACCAGGACTTTTATCACTTTGACCCAATAGTTCTGCAGCTCTAGTAGTAGCTGCCAGATCTACAGAGTCTAGTTCTTCCATAGCATTTTGTAAAGCTAGTTGACTATCTTCTATATGAGTTCCTAGAGATGGGTCTTCATTACCTACCCATACATCAGTTCCATCAGAATATACCATATTTGATGGTTCTTCTATTGTAATTGTTACATCCTATGTATTAGAACCATCAAATGATTCTGCAGTAACAATTACCTTAGTAGGTTCATCAGGCTATTTTGCAGTGGCTACCTCTATAGGCTAATCTATTTTTTCTTCTTTATCTTGTTCTTCTACAGTAGGTTGCGGAGATTCATCAGCAACAGTAGATTCAATAACCTATTGTGGGGTTTGATCCTATGTATCAGGTTCTACACCATCTTCTACAGCAATAGGTTGCCCATCTTCTACTTGCTCTAGTTTCGCTCTTATTGCATCTTCTTGCAGTACATCATCTGATACTCTATCTAATTCAGATGCTTCTGTCGGAGTGTCAGTTTCTACTCTATCCTCTGGAAGTATTCCTGTACTATCCTCCATCAATATCTTGTTAGGATCCTATTCTAAAGTATCCTCTAATATTCTATCTACATCCTCCTATGTAGATAACTATACTTCATCTACTGGTGGTTGTTCTTGAGTAGAAGAGTCTACAGAATCTACAGGGGCTTGAGCAGTTGTTCTGTTCTATTCTGTATGCTCTGTAGTAACATTTACTTCATCTGGAGTATCACTTTTTTCTCTATTTACTTGAGGTTTTATTTCAGGTTGGTCTATTACTTTTTCCTGAGTATCAGATTGTTCTTTATCATTAGCCAACTATTCTGAGGTTTGTTCTCCGTCATTTTCAGCAGCTCTGTGCCCAGTCTCTTGCTCAATTTCAGTTTTAGCCTATGTTTCTTCTTGAATATCTCTTCTATTATTACTTAAAAATAAAGAATTGGCTAGAAATCTTTCAGTCTACTCTACATTAGCATCATTCTCTAGAGCACTCCATTGATCTTGAATAGTCTTATTATAGTAAGCAATTACTTGTTTCTTAGTTGGTTCTTCATCTGTACTATGCTGTTGTTTATATTTCTCAGAATATTTCTATAGTACGTTCTATTTATCTTCATCTGATAAATTGGAATATATAGGTTTACTTTCTACTAAATATCTATCCTTTGTAGATAGTCTACCTGTAGTATAAGCATTAAGCTATGCATTTAAACTGCTAAGAATACCAGTATTTAATGCATTTATAGCCATTTCTTGTTCTAATTCCTGTTTATTTCCGAAATCTGGAGCCTTAGACATTATATGGTCGATCCACTTATCTTTCTATCTTAAACTATTTTGTTCTCCTTGTAGATCTTTTAGTGAATCGTTTATGTACTTTAACATACCCTCTACACCAGTAATAGATACCTATATTCCATATTCGTCCTTTAACTATTCTAAAGTCTTCTTTCTAGATGTAAGATCTCTTTTCAGATTAGTAAGAGTGTTTGTCAAGGTTCTAGAACTAACAGCGTTTACTATTGATGATTTAAATTGCTGCTTTGTTATTGGTTCTGCATTCTATTTTCTTTGTGCGTTAGCATAAGCTTCATATTCTGAATTTATAAATGAATTAAAATCATTTACATCTTCATTATTTATTATAGAGTTATTAATGTCACTTATACGTTTATCACTTTCGTTTTTAGCACTTGAAGCATCCTTCTATTTATCATAAAGGCTTACAGTAGTCTATACAAATCTCTCAAAAAATTTATCTTTTTTACGATCTACACCTATATCTTTTAGATTCTGATCAATAAGCTTATTTCTATAAATAGCAGATACATCTTTTGCAAGACGTATATCATCATCAATCATATCATCTGTAACACCTTCTGTTTTATACTTTTTGAAATCTTCTAAACTAGTAGTGAGGCTGTTGATATCTTTACCTTTTCTAGAGTAATCCAGAAATTGAGCTATTTTAAAGTTATTTTCGGCATTTTCGAAGCCTTTGGCAGCTAATGCTCTTACTACGTTATCTCCTTGTAATTGATGTCTGATATCATTGATATTGGTTAGACTTGCTCCACTTCCCATAAGAGCTCCGATAAATCCTCCAATACCCATCTCTATCTTTAATTGTTCATCAGTGTTATATTTATCATCCCAGTGCATACCTCTATATGCTAAATTAGCTTCTAAAGCCAATCTACCAGCTGTGGCAGCACCTCTAAATATATTATATGTATCTGGTACCTATGCATTATCAGGAAGATCCTAATACCATCTTCCTATCATTCCTTGCTATCCTTCTTCAGTACTTTCAAACAACCATCTCTTACCCAAAGCTAATGCCATATCTGTTCCAGCGTCTCTAACATGTTTAGCCTTCATTCTAGTCACAGGATTTTTCATGAGTTTAACTGCAGCTTTATCTATCTTTGAGTTAAGTTTAGACAAAAGAGCAGCAGTTGTTTTGTTTTTAGTAGCCAAATCTACAGCTTTGTTCATTATAGCTTTGAACCCTATAGACTTATTCAACAACTTACCACCATAACTTAAACCTAAGTTTTCAGCATAATCACCTAGAGCTAAAGCGTTGTTAGTCTCTTCTATCTATGTTAAACCTTTGCGAGCATCTTTGGCAAAAGTATTGTAGTTATTATCTTTAGTAGGTATATTGTAAGCTAAACCAAACTACAACGTTTCCATTTCATCCATCTTATCAGTATCATAACCCATAGCTTTCAAACCAGCTATATAGTCGTTCAATACTGTAGATAAGTCAAATTTACCATCAGCTGCAGCAGTTGCTAGTTTTTCAACATAGTTAGACATTACTTCTCCTGCAGTTTCTTTATGTCTAAAATACTGTGTGAACAGAGAGTTAACAACAGCTTCCCCAGCAGCCCAAGCTAATGGACTACCTCCTAATTTGGTACCATATTTTATACCAAGTGCAGTAAGCATTTGCCATCCCATACCTTGTAATTCTGAGGCACTACTACCAATGTGTAATAAACCATACTACCATGTAGAGGGATCTAAAGCAGATATTTGAACTTCACTACGTTTTCTATCAAGTACAGGATCTATAATATCTGGATTATAAAACAGAGGCATTGGTACTACTCCAAATAATGGATCATGTAACCAGTGTGCTGTTTTCAAACTCTATTGTTTATCTTTAAGCTCTGTAGATTTACTATCGTATTCTAACTTAGCATCATCTAATTGCTTCTGTAGATTGGCAGCTTTTACTTCTAATTGACTTAACGCAGCAGGGTTATTCTATGTAAAATCTATATTATTCTGTTTCCAAGATAAGTCTGCATAATAAGCCCATAATTTTCCTTCTGCTAGTTGATTTCTTACTGTAGAAGCTTCTATTGTTCTACTTGGCAATAAAGGATTTACAGACTCTGTTACAGCTCCATAGAATACATTGCTTAGATAAGGGTTAGTCTTAGCTTTTTCTTTTATATCTTCCTGTAATTTCAATAACTCTTCAAGTTTCTGTTGTGAGGCTTGAATGAGATCTGTATTCTATGGGTTAGCTTTTAATTGATTTTGGAGTTGTATATACTCTTTCTAACCCTATATATAATTCTGCGCTTCTTCAATTTCTGGTAGCCACTTACCTTCAGTGTCCATTAATTCTTTCTACCTAGAAGTAACATTTAAAGACAAAGCGTCTCTGGTATTTATATTAAGAGCTTGTTCTGCTAATGTAGTAGTCTTTCCGGATGAATCTTTTGTTGGTTTAAACAATTCGTAGGCAGCCTTACTACTACCTACTATAGCAGTAGGTATAGGATTGGTCATAAAAGCAACTGCCTTATTTACAGCCTCTAATCCTTTTCTAAAAGAACTATAATCAGATTCATCATTTGATTCTGTAGTATCTGTATCCTATTCCTGAGTAGATGGAACATATTCATCATCTATATGTCCATAATCTCCAGTACCAAATTGACTATCGCTAGTTCTATTTATTATTGATAAAAAATCGTCAGAAAATTTCATAAGTTATTATATTAAAGGTTTTCTTCCTAAGATAACATATCTTGTATATCTTGTGTTTTTGTTTGTATTCCAAGATTCTTGTCCATCCAAGCTGCATCAGAAGTTATAGCAGCTTCTCCACTTCTAGGTAATTGCTGTAGTACAGTAATTCTGATAGTTTTTACAGGAGTACTTGAAGATGTGGTAGTACTCTCTAAATTTCCTCTATTGTCATATCTTTCTGTAGTTTTAGGACCTGCATCCACAGTTACTGGAGTACCCAAAGCTGATAATGATTTTCTGTCTATTCTGGCTTTTAATAATTGATCTTCTGGAATGTATGCATGTTTTACTACATATATATCATTACCGTCAGATATCATTCTCTGATCAGAAGATATTTTAAAGTTAGAGAAATTATTTCCATCATTCCACAGACTAATAAACTTCTATAATCCTTTGTCAGCATCTTTTCCAATTGTATTATATACTAATTCTTTGGCTAACTTAAAGTTTGAACTATTATTTGCTGTGTAGAAACCATCTTTATCCTATTTTCCTGTAGTACCATAAGCCGCATACTTATCAGAAGCTTCATAGCTTATAGGAGTAGACATAAGATCAATCACAGCATTTTCTGCAGTACTTCTTCTTCTTGTATCTTTTAGTACCTGATCATAGTAATTTTTCATTTTACTTTCTACATAACCTGGATTTTTAAGATTAAGAACCTCTTGTTGCTTTTCAGGAGAAAGGGCTTTAAAACCTTGTTCTGCAAATGCATCCACTTCCTATGGAGTAAGATTGGTAAACTTAAGTAAGTGATTCCTGGTAGCATCTGATTCTAGTACTCTGGTAAGATTGAGTAAATTATTGGCAGTATTAGCAGCAGACGCATACTTGCGTTGTAACCTCATATTTTCTATAGCCATAGGATCTCTATCGGCTTTATTCCATGTATACTCTCTACCTGCAGTATATATCTCATTAAGTAATTGTTGTTGAGCCTGTTCAGGATTAAGACCCATCTTCTAATATGTCTCTAGATATTTCTAGTACTGAGGAGTATTCTGTATACTTGACAAATTTTTCTGTAGTTGAGCATCTGTCATTTCATCAGTAACACCATTCCATAAGAATCCATTCTTAGCACCAAGGAATTCCCCTTTCAAGTTATTAACATAAGGTTCTACGAGTTCACGTACAGACATATATGGTAATGGAGTAATATCGTCAAATATCTTACTATTTACTGTATCATAGTTAGCAAAGTCTACATCATGCCATAATGGGTTAAATCTATTCTCTAACATGAGTTTTTGATTAACCTCCTGACGTTTCAGCATTGCATCTCTACTAGATCTCAAATTACTCAAAGTACCATAATCTACACTATTTATCATAGACTATAATTGAGATCTAAACGCTGCGTCTTTCAAAGCATCAGGATTAGACACCATTTGATTAATAGCATTCTGGAAATCCTATCTACCTATAGTAAGATCATAATATCTCTGTGTATCTATCTAAGACGGTGATTGGAACTCACCGAATTTCTACAGTTGAGTTCCAAACTATTGAGCTGCCTCGTCTACAGCAGCTTTCTATGCTGCACCTATTCTATATAATTCTCCAAAATTAATAGGTACATAAGTATTTATAAATTGAGCCTATGCGGCTTGATCATACATATTTGCTGCCATAATTATCCTTTCTTAAATTTTTTCATAAATGATGCAAAATCTTTAGAACTATAACCAGCTTCAAGAAATGGTCCATACATATCTAACATAGCCATATCTCTACTTTTCTGATTCTTCATTAACTGTTTATTCTGAGCATACTGACTCAATTGACTTAAAGCTGTTCTCTGAATGTTTCTAGCAACAGCTCTACTTTTAGCATTCATGTCTACAGCCATATTAGTAGCCTGTACTCTCTGTTGTCCTAAGTTATTTAAAGTATTGGCATATTCTCCTGCATACTGATTGTTAACATTACTAGCAGTAGAATATAAATCTGCAATAGCCTTATTAGCTGCTATCTAACTCTACAGTCTATACGCCAAATTAGCTCCAGTATTAGGATTATAATTAGCAGCATTATAATTACTTATAGATCTATTTTCTCTAATAGCTCTCTTAGCTGGACTAATATCAAATTTACGATTAGCCATAGTAGATCTAATTTGTGATTCGTAAGGATTATATGTAGCATTAAACTATTCTGGTCTTGCATACATATTTGATATAGTCGGAGCTAACGCTGAAATATCAGTAAGTATATCATTTATACTATGTGACCAGTTTTTGTTATCTGTTGGATTACTACTTGAATTATCTGTGGTATTAGTAGTTCTTGTTGTAGCTATATAAGGAGCTACTTCGTCTCCTACTCTTGACATAGTCTCTTCACTGAGATCCAATTCATTATTTACAGGCTCTATCAAAGTATTCTTTTTAGAAGAAGGCATTCTAGTAATACCAGTAGTTTTTCTAGTTCCTGTTGTAACTGTTGCAGGAGGTGTTGATACATTTGTTATTGCCTACTCTGCACTAGTTGATCTAGGAGATCCTGTCGCAGATAACAACCAATACGGTACTCCACCTCTCCATTCTCCGCTGTTTACTAAAGCATCAGATGCTAATGTCTTAGCAGCAAGAGAAGAGGCATTTGTAAAGTAATTAGGAACAGATCTTCTAGATACAGCTATTTGTTCATCAGGCACTCTAGAATAAACTTCATTGTTCAGATCAATGTTGTTTTCTATTAACTAAGGAGCTTTTCTAACGTACTTACTGGGTTTATATTCATTTCTCGGAAACACTGTATCTAATTTAGCTTGAGGCTGTATATCATATAAATTACCAATTGATTCCCCATTATATGGAGTATAGGTTCCTGTTTTACTATCTTTTATCCATTTTCTTCCAGCCCTAGTAATAATATCACCGTTTGCAGCAGCTTGTATCCCATTCTTGGTTTTTCTACTTACTTTAGTGCCTTCCTATATAGCAAACAATTTATTGTAAATAGCCTAATCATTCATCTCATTAAGCATTGCAGCATTCTCTGCATACTTATCTGTTCTATTTGTTTTCTTTTTTGACATTAATCTCTTACCCATCTGCGCAAATGTTTCTTTACTTCCTGGTACTTTTCTTTTATCACTAAGTATTCTAGTACCTTCTGGCAGATCAACCAAATTACTATCTGTAGGTTTACCTTCTTCTGGCACTTCTGCAATGACTCCTTGTGGAGTATTAAGTAATTCACCGTCATCTACATATGCTAAACTACTAGTCATTCCTCCTTGTGCCATTGTTTGTATATCATTATCATAATCGTCGTAAAACTCCTGTTCATTAATACTTCCCATCTACAAACTAGCCTAATTACTTCTAGCATTAGATTGTGCCTATTCAGCCTAACGACGTAGCTTTCTCCTGTTCCTAGCACCTCCTCTAATACCTGTACCATATTTGATATCAACAGTATCATCATATGGATTCTTAGATACAGATACAGAACCTTTCTTACCAGTAATACCAGAAGCTAATCCAGCTACACCACCTACTATAGCACCAACAGGACCACCTACTGCAAAACCTGCAGCTGCCCCTTTAGCAGTACCAGATATAGTACCCATTGCTGTTTGCATTCTAGATTCACTTACAGTAGAAGCTGTAGCAGGACCTGTAACATTACTGATCATTGAATTAATTGCATCGCCAGCTTGACCTATTCCTGCCATACCACCACCTCCAGATCCACCAGATCCTCCAAACATATTCGCAAAATTACTAGATTGCAAGAAATTAGCAGAACTAGTAGGTTTAGCATTACCAGGAGCATATGCCTATACTGACTGTGGAGCTGTTAATTGTGTAGGTAGCTGAGAATTGAAATCGGTTCGCATATATGGTGTCATACCTCCACCTACATATTTTTTTCTTTTATTTATCTTTTTCATACCATTGAATATCTATATGTTGTGTTTATATTAGGGAGTCTGAAGTTGTGTTGATCATTGCAATTAATAATATAATCACATATCATATACTTACCTTTCATTCTACCAGGAAGAGACATGTCATCTACACTAGTTTTCTCCCTACCAACAGCAAACCTAAATGTATCTTCTCGCTGTTCTATTGGATTATTTACTTCTGTATTATCTTTAAATATAGTTCCTTCTTGAGTTTTTGTAGTGAATTTAATAACTTGCATCATCTTTCTAACATCATCAAATTCTCCACTAAAGAACACATTATCAAACGTCTTAGTTAACAATGGATCTTTATTGATTACTATCTATAATCTAGACTTTAATTCATTTAACGGAAAATCTGCGCTTTCTTTTATTATCTAGTCCTTAATATACAAGAGTTTGTCTGGGAATGATAAGTAATTATCTGGGTTAAATGTTCTAAACGAAGAGAACTGTTGAATTTGTTCATCATAAGTAAGTACTTTATCTTCAAATCCCATCTGTACTTCATTAAACTTAGGATCATATATACTTACTTTTGCTTTTTGTTTATCTGTATTTAACCATGATTGAACACTCTTAGCTTTGGATAATTTCTATACTCCATTACCATATGAACATATTTCATTCTTACTATCATCATACCAATATAAACCATTAGGACTAGTTACAATACTTTTATCATTTGGTGTATCAGATCCATTAGATGTAGTTAAATAGTCATATCTATCCAGTACACCACCAGTACCTAATACTAGAGGAGCTTGATTGTTATCTGTTATAAGTGATCTATCGTTTACAGATGCTATTCCTACGGCATCTTTCTACCAGAATAATAACTGATTATTAAACTGCTTTAAGTTTGTAATATCTCCATGAGATGAATCTACATCAAGATAATCTGCTGGTTTAAATGATGTCCAACTATCTGATATCTCATTAGCAGTCTTAGTACCAGAGTATCTAATTCTATTACCAGACTGCAAATTGCTAATAGAGTAATTAGAATCTGTTACATACATCTAAGCATCTGGCTATCTAGAGTAGGCATCATTATATGCAAAATATGGTTTACTCTATGTATGACCACCATATGATGCACCAGAGATAGATAATGATAAGTACGGGTCTACATAATCTAGATCACTAGATCCAACTCTAGATGCAGAACTACCATACAATAAAGCAAGATTAATAGTAGTCTCAAAAGGAATATAGTCTGAAACTGTAACTCCACAGTTCACATCAGGACTTTGTACACCTCCCCAGAATTGAGGAATATACATTACAGTTTTATGATCTAATACTCCTAAATAAGTATCACCACCAAATACTATAGCATTACGATCAGATAAGTCATGATATGTATATGTACTTATGTAAGTAGAGTTACTACGAGCACTATAAGTGTTTCCACTGTATGGTATATTGTTAGTTTTTATATTAACTACTGGTGTAGTAAATTGAGTATAATTAAACTCTCTAATAAGATCAGCAATAGTACCAGAAACTCTAGGACTCATAGGTTCTGTACCAGCTCTATCTATGTTTATATTCTGTTGCACACCTATATTATTGTTATCTCTAGTGACAACAACACAATTTCCATAGTAACCAGTCTTATTATATATTTCTTGATTATCCTATCTACCATTCATACTTACAGTAGCATTAAGATAAGTTTTACCAGAAATAGAAGAGTGTTTAGATGCTGCATCCGGCCAAGAGAATCCTTCCATTATAATAGGACTAACAGATTCATTTATATCAAATTTACCCCTAGTAGTTCCAAATCCAGTATAGTGAGCTATATATCTCTTTCCTATCAAATTAGTTATACCAGTCCACTCTGCTGCATTTCCTACCATGAATATATCATTAAGAGCCTCTGAACTAGAACTTGCTATTGAACCCACTCTAGAACTTTGACTAGCATATTCATTAGTAACTGCTACTCCACTTTTTACCTACTATGTTCTATTAGATTTAACGTAATAGCCATATGCTGTAGCTTGTCCACCAACAGAACTTATATGTTCTTTATGATTAGTTCTAGGATCTAATTTCAAACACATATCTGCTCTACAACCTTTGACACTCTTCGCCATGTCATCCTAATTAGCATCAATTTCTGGACTAATAAGTGTTGATATATAGTTGTCAACTCTTTCAGATACCATCCACTAGTAACTAGTATTTCCAATAATAGAATCAGTTATCTAACCTACTTTCTGCCAACTATTACCTAAAAACGTATATGGTCTTCTAGTATTCTCAGACGCTATATCATAATCTGCATCTCTAACAGAATGATACGGGTATGATACAGTTCCAGATAATAGGGCTTGAGTTAATATAGTTCTATCTTCCTTTGTTCTATTACATCTTACTATCTGATATGCTTTAGCTCCATCAGGATAATTCTTTATTTTAAAGTTTATACCAATTGCTTTTCCATAAAGAGTAAGATCTTGTACATACCATGGACATGCTTCCCAACAATGAGGGAATTTAATATCTCCAATCCAATATACTGGAGTAGCAACATTTCTTTCATTAAAGAATACAATACCAAATCTATATACTTCATCTCTCTGATATCCTTTATACTTACTAGCAAAGTAAGGATCAGCATAATTTCTGAATCTGCTTATGCCGGATGCTCCTAGAGATATCTATGATACAGTAGAACCATTAAGATTGTTTATGGTAATCTTATCACTAGTAGTAACAGGAGTATTTATAGTAAGAGTATTTGTGAAGTTATCGTCTAGCATTACATCTGTAGTAACGAATTCATAGTCTACATTTAGACCAGTACCTCCTAACGTAGTACTACCAAACTAATACTTACATACATCTCTATTACTAAAATCAGGATCTTGACCATTATACGGATTAATACAGTCATGAGATTCTGGTATAGAACTCAAGGTGCTATTAAGATTAGAATTTGTTACTATTACTTCTATATTCTGATCTTCGCTAGAACCATTAAGTATTAACTTGTTACTGGCAGTAAATCTATATGATCTAGCATCATATTGTGGTTTCCATGTAGATTCTTTAATATTAGCTGCGAATAATATATTATCCTTGGATTCTATAGTAGCTGCAGTAAATGTACTCTCTTGTATCTTATTAAATTCTTCTATAGTAATAGTATTTATTACATTACCACCAGTATCATTAAATATGTATTCATTAGTAGAAGATGATATCTCATTTTCTTGAAATATTTCAATCTAAGGATTTTCAGTAAAGTCATTATACTTTATACGAATTAATCTGATATTATCAAATAATCCTTCAGGTACATCATTTAATTTAACTTTAAAGTTAACGCTTTTACCAGAGTTTACATCCTTATTATTGCCCATATAGTTCTTCTATCCTCCTGATACTTCACTATTAGTAAGATGTATAGCATTACTAACTGGAGAGAAGTTAGTAGCAGAACCACGAGCATTAAATAACTGATAAGAGTACTGTACTATACCGGTAGTCAGCGAACCCCCTCCCAATGATATTACTTCTGGTGCTCCGAGTAAAGTAGATATTTGTATATCCAACAGACTAGTATTCTTTAGATTACCATTAGAGTCTAGTAAAGGATTACCGTTAGGAGTTTGCATATATCTACCGTCCATTATATTAAGAGTCTTAATAGTCTGATCTGGAGAGGCTATATAGATTTTAATAATAGTAGCAGATTCATAGTTAGCTACTATTTTTACTTTAGAACTTACATTATAACCCAGTTCACCTTTGACTATTACTGTAGCTTTTAATGGTAGATCATCATAACCTTCTACTCTATATATTCTGCATATTTTAGTACCATCTACAGTAAGTATGACACCATACTTATCAACTGTAGTAGCAGCTAGTACTGTTTCACTGGGGTTCAAGAAGTCTCCTCCCTCTACCATTCTAGTATCCTATACATTCTGCAACACACCTGTGGTACCATCAGTATCAGTAATTACACGTACATTCTCCGCATATCTATACTGATTGTCTGGTATCATAGTTACATCTGTATCTAGATTCATACCACCAACGAAAGTATTTGTCTATAATGTATTAGTCATTGTCTATTCCAATTATAAAGTATTTGTTCATCTCCTGTACTCTCAAAGAATGTATCATGATCTCTCATCTCAGTATAAGGTTTGTGCCATACATTCTTAATAGTTTCCAATTCATCTACAGTAGGCATCATAGCTTCTGCATATGCCTATCTACGGTAGAAGTTCCATGAGTTTCTCATATCGTAGTATATATTCTAATTCAGCTGTCCTTTTAAATATTTGGGATAAGACATCTTCATTGCTACATACCAGAATATAGCTTCAAAGTATGATGGTATATCAGGTATCATAGGCATACTGTCTTCATCAGTAATAATAGCATGGTATGATATTTTTAACCATCCACATGGTACATTAACAGTAATATATCCAGGTTTAGTAGAGTATTGTAAGCTTGTATTAAATGTCGCAGGATTACCTATAATAAGTCTGCCATTATTACTAGGTATAGTATATTGATTTACTAAAGCACTTAATGTCTACTTAACATTAACATCTTCATTAAGAATATCAATAGCTTCCTTATCTGTATTAACATTGAATATATTCTTTACTAAAGGTATAAGAGCATTATCCTTTATTAACATTTTAGGATTACATTCACCACATTTCTTATATACACCAAAAGAGTTGGTGACCTTTCTCATTGGCAACCAACCGCATCCATTTTCAAAAGAAAACGCTACTTGATTTAATCTATATAAATCACAAGGTAATTTGGCTTGGTAATCTACTACCTATATGTTTGCTACTTTATGTTCTAACTGCTGTACTGCTCCTATCTTTTCCATTGCTTCACCGATCCATTCGCGTACATCAGTTATTCTTATTTCATCTTCTTTTAAATCCAAGTCGGCTATGATCTTAGCTAACACAGCCTTTGAACTAATTAACTTATTATCTATCATAACCTTATTTGATTGTAGTATAATCGTGTTCTCTGTTCTTAATTATTTGAGCTAATCTGCGTTTGTTCGCTCTAGAAGCTACAAACTAATATTTCGTCTTATTTGTTAGTAAACAATCCTTTTTACTCCATAAGAATCTAAACTTATAGTAATTACTGTGTTCATTAATGAAGTATACAGCTTTACCTTGTACTTTACTTTCATGATAGTCTATCCTAAGACTCTTGTTATCAAAGTTCTTAGGCTATCGTTTTACTATACTTAGATTTCCAAGTCTACACGGTAGTTTGAATTCTCTACTATTTTCCATTATCTCTTCTACGATATACTTAAAGTAATCTTCAACAATTTGTCTGTATGTTTTGTAATCAACATCATATACAGTTTCCCTTTCGATATAAGATAAGTAGAACTCATAGAAGTCGCTTATTGTATAAGATTTCTTCATTGCTATCTAACATTAATGTTCTACATATCATCTCTAGAGTTATTAGTTTCGTCTGACGGCATCTGATGCATGATATTCAATTCTTTAGTAAATATCATATCTTTGATTACAGGTATCATATGCGCAGGTGCAGGATATGAACTATCAGGATCGAAACATTCATTGATATCAGCAGGATTCTCAGCTATTACTCCTATCTCTACCCATTCGAGCTGGTGATCATTACCCGGATCTTCCACATACAATCTATTGTTTTTGATGTATGCTATATAGTCTCCGCAAGTATACTTTCTATACTTTTGATATTTCATCTTTGTTTCATTACCTAGCTGAATTAGATTGCCAAACATGTCCTTTACATATACTAGACCTGTTCTAAAATGAAAATCTATTAACTTTGGTAATTCTATGTCACTTCTATATTCTATATGACCTGCTGTACTATCTATTCTATCAATGTGTACACATGGAATAGTTTGGACATACATAGGATTTATATCTCTACCCTTATCTATGTCCTACTTGATGAGTACAGCTCTATAGTTGTGAATCCATTGTTCAATCTATATTCTACTTATATGTTCTGATTCAGCAACAGAACTATTGCGCAATTCAAGTAGAATATCATCAATAATAGTATTCAGTGTGTTTAATTTCATAATGCATTATTTATTAAATATCTTTATAACGTATTTAGATGCGTTCTAAGCCATTTTATAGGTGTAGTAGTACAATTGGTCAAGTAATATAATAGCGTTTGTCTAGAAGTCTTAAAATAAAAAAGGCTAGTTATTAACTAGCCTCATTCATTGCTTTCTGCATATTCTATGGTAACATCTATTTCATCTAAGGTGGAACCATATTACTTGCCTGTTTTATTAAATCTTTAAGTTCTCTAACCTAATCTTGTAATTCCTATATTCTAGGATCTTCCTTTTCAGGTTCTTTCTCTGTATAATCTAACTACTTAAGTATAGCTTCACATTTAGTCATTTCTTCGTCATACCTAGCAACAGCTTCTTTTTTCGCTTTATATTCATTGTAGCTAGATTTAACCATATTAACTATATGTTGTTTGTCTGTAGCTACAGTAAGACCTAGTTGAGTATCATTAATTAATGATTTGCCTTCCTCTACTGTTAACTTCTTTTGTTCACCACCGCAACTTATAACTATGTCTACCAACTTCTTTCTATTCTAGTTAGGCATTGGAAACTACTATGGTGGCAGTGGTTCGTCGTACACTTTAGATACACTTACTATATTACCGGCAAAGTAATTAGTACTCTTCTTAAATGTACCTATGATTTCTAATACGTATATAGGATCACCTATACTCAATTGCGAAAATGTTATCATAATAAGTATTTGTTTAAGGGCTCCGAAGAGCCCTTGTTAATATTAAGCTGCCTGTGCAGCTATGTTTGTAGGATATGCATTTACTAATTGATAAGTGTTATTACATTTATTATAGTAAATCAAATATCTGAAATTGAGTTGTAAGTCACCGGCTTGTACTTCTTCTTGTAATGCATTACGAAGCATGCTTTGAGTAGTATTGTTCTCTGCATTATCATCTGATAAACCAACTGGAAGAGAAGCGTCAGCTGTAGCAGATGCTTGTCTTACATCCAAGAAAAACAGTCCTTCTTTGGGTAAACTAAGGAATTCCTGATGATTTACATCATATCTTACTTCTGTAGTAGTAGCAGATACACCTGTAGTTCTAAGTACCGGTATACCAGAAATAGTATTCAATCTTCTGCGACGTCTACCGAAGAAGAACGGATTAAAAGGACCAAACGGGAATAATGTTTGTTGTGTATTATAGAAAGGAAACATAATTACCTCCTTTCTTATTAGCAACCACAGTTGTTATAACCTATTCCGCAGTTTGCATAAGTATCACCAGCAAAAGCTCCGTACGCAGCAGCTTTGAAAACTTCTGGATTATAAACAGACAGCTGAGGATATGGTACACTTACAGTGTTAGGAAGTTTGCACTTGATACCATCAACGTCAGATTGCAATGCATTTAACTTAGTAACAATAGGCGTAGTAGCCTGACTTATCATTGTACCAAATGTAGCAGTCTGATGTTCTTGACTTAACTGAGATACCAGTGTAGAATTTTTCTCACGCAGAGAGTCAATCTTGTCAAGTAGTGCCTGATTTTGCATAGCATCAAGTTTTGCTATAATAGCATTAGTATTTGCAGTACCATTATCACGCAGAGACAAAGTATTGCTGTTCATTGTGTTAACCAAGTTGTTAGTCTGATTACATACAGCCAACTGGTTTTCGTAACCCATCTTAGTCAGGTTAAGATTTACACCATCTATAGATCTCTAAGTGGTGCAGCAGCAGTTTGCCAATTCAGAAGCAAGAGATGCATTACCTGAAGTAATAGCATTTATTACTTGCTGACTGGACAACTTAGTATCACAAGCAATCTGATTTACACTAGCATTAATAGTATTCAATGCACTCTATACTGAGTTAAAGTCACAATTCAAAGTATTAGACAAGTTGCTGATAGCTTCTTTATTACCATTGATAGCCTGCATCAACAGACTAGTATTAGCATCAGTATTCAATTGAGAAGCAAGTTGAGAAGCTTCGCCACCTCTATTACCGAAGCCGTTGCCTCCCCAGCCACCCCAGCAGAAGAAGATCAGGATAATCCAGATCCACCACCATCCGCCGTTACCGCCGAATCCGCCATTGTTATTCATCATAGCCATCAAAGCAGCAGGGTCCATACCTTTATTTGCATTCTGCATTAAAGCAGCCAGACCAGCGTCAAAACCGCGGTCTTGAAGGATAATTTTATCTTCTAACATAATTGATTTTATTTAGGATTGATTTAATTTGATTAATATCTAATATAACGTACAGAACGACCACGTTTAAGTTCATCTTCGTAAGGAAACATTCTTTCCTTCTCATAATCCCTCTCATCGTATTCTCTGTCATATTCTCTACGTCTACCATATGAAGATCTTCCCATTCTTCCACCTCTACGGTAAGTTCCATAGGGTTCGTCATCGTCATCATCTTCATCTTCATATTTGCTGTAGTTTCTATCGAAGTATTCTTCTTCTGCATCTCTCAGCTTATCGCACATTACATAAATATAATAGTACCACATTTTACCTTCATCAATGTCTTTGTCACATATCCAGGCTTTAGCTAACTCTACGAAATACTTAGAGTTATTAGAACCTGTCATGTTAACAATTACTTTGTAGTAATCTGAGTAAACCATATTCAATGCAACATACCAATCATACTTATTGAACTTGCTATCAAAGCGAATTCCGTATTGATTTGCAAGAGCAGAGGTTTCTTCTACAGACCAATGTTGGCCTCTAGATCCGTCTTCGTTTTCCATCTTACTTACAGCTTTACGTGCATGTTCTTCATCAAAGTGAGGACCATGTTTAGCTTCATAAGCTTTTGTACGGATTATTCTATGCATATTATTATTGATTAATATTATAGATTGATTTTATTTACTAATCTCTATTATTCTAGTATCTGTTACTTTGATAAGTTTGTTAGAGTTGTTAATCGTATATTTTCTGTGAATATCTTTTTTAAAATCAAAGTGGAAGAATCTGGCTAGCCACGTCTTATACTTATTACGATATTCTTTCTTTTCTTCTACAAACAGCGTTTGCTAGTTTTTTAAATCTAATGTGGCTGTTAAGATTGAGTCTTTTCTACTTACTATGATAGTTGTTAAATCATTTAATTTTAATTCCTAAGTAAAGTCAACCTCTTTGGTTTTAATTACTGTTTTAACGGAGTCTTTAACTTCGGTATTGATTACCTGTGCCTATACCAGATTCTTGTCTTTGATTTTTAATTTCTTTTTAGTATCGTTCAACTATTGTACTATACTATCTCTACTAGTATTAAGATCAGATATGGTTAGTTGTAACGTTCGATTTTCTTTTCTACTTGAATCTAATAACGATTCATAATATTCACTATTATTGGATAGTCTAGCTATTTCCTTGTCCTTCTTTTGTAGCTGCTTGTACATAAAAAAAGCACTTACCGACAGTATACATATGAAACCTATGGTAAGTGCTCTGAAATGTGTTGCAAGCCAGTTAACTACTGATATTATTGCTGTTATCATTGTTATTTGGTTTAAAATCTTTTATATCTAAATCTACTCCTAGATACTTTTCACCTTTAGCTTTGATAACTTTGCCTAGTACTTTTTCTAATACTTTACATATTTTGCAATCCGGATGTAAGTCCTTCATTGATTCTAGCCAGGATATGAATTCAGTTCCACATATCATACCAGATACAAACTCTACGGCATGTAAGTTCAATGAGGTAACTATATGAGTATCTATAACGTATGCTCCTACTATCAACAATGTAGCTTCAAATACTTTATTAATAGTTTTCCATAACTTATAAGACTCGATATGTTTGTGTCCGTATTTCCTTGATACTTTGTAACCTAATATGACATCTATCAGTATAAAACTAGTTGCCGCAATTATAGCTACCTAAACTGGTGCTAAGAAAGATATTATTCCAGCAAAGCAACTGCTGGCGAATCTTCCTGCGCTACTGAATATACTTTTGAACAAAGTCATTATTGAATCTCCTATATTGTGAATCATAGCAAGTATTTTGAGAAAGTAAAAACCCTGAGAGATTGCTCTGACAGGGATGATATTTTATCTGAGATATATTTTAAAAACGTATGTTATTGTGTTAGGTTTTCTTCTTCTTACTTTTTGATATGTATTGCAATAGCTCTTTATATTTAGTCATTTTACTAAATAAATTACGACCATTACAGTACTTAATCCAACCTATATAACTACATATTTTCTATTGATAAGCACTCTTGTCTAAGTTATCTTTCTTGTTCAATTTACTTACTCTTTTACAGAAGTTCTTCTTAATATGCTTTCTTAACAGAGTGTGAGTATGAAATATCTTATACCCTACGAAATCTATTCCTCTATCGTCAACTTTAAATATTTGCCAATTATCTTTAAAGTTAATGTTAAGCCTCTCTTCTAAGTACTACTTCATATCCTTAAACAACTATCTTAAATAGTCTTTATCACTATGAAGTATTACAATATCATCTGCGTATCTGAAATAGTATTTTATATGTTTTTCTTCTTTGATCCAGTGATCTAGATATGTTAAATATAAATTAGCGAAGAATTGTGATAAGTAATTGCCAATAGGTACTCCCTATGCAGAATCTATTATTTCATCTAATATAACTAATAGTTTCTTATCTTTTACTTTTCTTCTTATTAACTATTTTAATATATCATGATCTATTGAAGGATAAAATTTTCTGACATCTAACTTAAGACAGTATTTTGTATTGGCTTCATCTTTCAGTGCGAACTTAACATCTTTCAGAGCTTTATGTATACCACGATTTTTTATACAACTATAAGTTCCTTTAATGAAGGATGATACCCAAATAGGTTCCATAATATTCATAATAGCATGATGTACTATTCTATCTGGATAGTATGGAAGCTTGAATATTTCTCTTTCTTTAGGTTCATATATCTTGAATATATAATATTCAGAAGTCTTATATTCACCATCTATTAATTTCTTCTATAGATCTAAAAGTAATTTTTCTCTATTCTTATCAAAATTAATTATTTCAGGTCTATGTTGTTTTTGTTTTCTAGCTCTTTTATCTGCTAGATATAAATTGTCTAAAGTTACTATTTTGTCAAATAAATTATTATATCTTTTCATCTGTAATCCATTACCGAGTTTTCACGAAAAAAGTTACTAACACAGTTAATTAGTATGTTATCTTTTACCAAGGGGTAAGGTCTTCCTCTACAGTCTCTTAATTTCTTTATTTGTTTAATTACGGATTCAGTGTACTGACATTAGCATTAGCATTGCTAAGCTCATTGTTAGAATTAACATTGAGTAACCTAGCATTCGTGCTATTACTAGCATTACTGCTTAATGATGAGGAACAACCTATCTATATTTTTAATTAAATTACGGTATATAGATTAACCGAGTACCGACAAGAGCAGCAGCATGGCCAAGCCCAGCGTGAGAACCAACACCGAGCAACCCAGCACTCGCGCCATTACTAGCATGACCGCCTATTAATGTTAACCTATCAGTTGTACTATTGTTAGTCCAATTGTAGTCACACCAATAAGTTGTAGTACTACCACCAAATGCTTCATCTATTGGAGGCAATATATCAAATGCTGCATTGTATACTAACTTCTTCTTATAACCTTCAGTAATAGTAGTACTACATTGATAGTCATAATCTGATATATTAGTAGATCCAAATGTACTTAAGTCGGTATTTATATAAACGTCATTTTTATTAGTTTGCGCATTAAAATGTACAAGTGTGTCTATACAATTTTTCCATACATGACCAAATGGATTCTCAATACCTCTATAAGTAGGAACATTATAAGACTTCTGAGTTGCAACACCTTCTGCATCAGTACTATTGACAGTAACAGAAGTTATACCAGTAGAGTTTCCATGTTCGTCTGTACTTCCGCAAGGTACACAACTCCAAGTATCTACTCCATTTACTTTAATATTACCTGTAGTAACTCCATCTCCAAGACCACCTTGATGATAACCTTCTGCAGTTAATTCGGCATTGAAAGCTTTCTAACTGTTGGTACATGCATATTCAACTAAGTAAAGCACAGTAAGTATTCTATGAGCTCTGTAAGTATACATGTTCCAATTCGTAGTACTGGAGTTATTAGCCCTAGCTCTAGATTGCATAGTAGTTCTATTAATGTTTACTACTGGAGTAATAGATCCATTGTTAATAGATTTTAACACATTATCTACATTAGATGCTTCATATGCAGAAATATAGAACTTCTCCACATGTTCAGCTTCTGGAATATGAGGATCTGCTGGATATAAGTTCAAATATACAGTAGTATCATCTCTCATACATTTATACCAGAACTCTGGTATTTCTACCATAGTATTTAATGTCATGTCTCTATCAGTACCATCTTCATACTTGGTTCTATCTGTAGCATTAAGATATTTAACTGTTCCATCAGAAGTAATCGTGCAAGACTTCATCTTAGAATGTATAGGAAGTTCTTTATGCCAAGGCATATACCCGGTTCTAGTCAATAATGTACTCTACGGTTCTATAGGAAAGCTAACTCCATAATAGTTAGTAAATACATTAACATCGCCAAGATATGCAGCTACAATATTTTTATCTCCTAATTTCATATTATTCGTGAATTAAATATAGTGTTTTAGAATCTTTAACAGACAAAGTGTCATATTCTGTCTAAGTCATAGATACTACAGTAGATACTTCATCAGATGTTACACAGTGACTCAAGTCTACTGTTTCAGATAACTTATCCCATTCAGCAGGACTAGCTACAATACATACATAGTTAGCACCAGTATCTGTTAGATTATATACGTCTCCAACTACAGCTGTAGCAGGTAGTGCTTCGAAATTAGCTACAGAACCTTTCACTCTATATACAGATGCTACTTTAGCATCTACTTGTTCCTTAGTATATGCATCCTGAATACCATAACCAGACAAAGTAGTAGCTTTATTTGCTTTATTAGCTAGTTCTTTGTTAATAGATTCAATTAGATCATTATCAGTAATAGTACTCCATTCAGATCCAGTCCATGCTTTAATACATCTACCATATGGATCAGTTTGTAAGTCTATCCAATACTGTACTTCTTTGTGATTGGGGGTTGACTTACTAGGTACGAAATTTATAGTTTCTCTCATAGTTGTTCTTCTTTATTAGTCCATTTATCACTGCTTAACAATTTCTGTAATTCTTCTCCTTCATAGGTAGGATACGGATATACTACTTCCGGAGTTTCATCTTCTTCTGTTAAAGGTAATGTCATTGCTGATGGGAATAGTAATTCATAGTTAGCAACTTTCATGATTACTTCAGTTCCATCTACACTATAACGAAATACTAAATGCATTTCGTCTAGTGTATCTTGTGTTATATCAATCAGCACTTCGGCTGGTACTACTATATATTTCATTCTTGTATAAATATTTTGTTATTTAAATCAATTATTCCGTCTTTCTCCATTATGTATTTCCTTCTATTCCCACATACTCGTTCAACTCTTTAATCTTATCGTCTGTTGAGATTTCATCGAAGAGCATGAAATCATATAATGCCATCTTAGTAAAGTATGCATCATTCACTCTATTTGAACCTATAACAGCGTATGATTGATTTACTCCTGCTTGCAGTTCATTTGTAATAGTTATATTATGAGTAATAGCCCTCAATTCGGATGCTTTGATATTTTTATTCAAAATACCATCAATATATGTTTGCCCATTATTTCTTGCCTGATAAGCAAAAACTGGATTACCACTATTATCATTATCAGCATTATAGATAGCAAACTCATTAGGATAGCCTCTTTGATCGTATAAGATAGCATCTGCAATCGTCTTGTCCCAATTCACCTTCATCAACATCTGCTTACCACCGACCGTAGTAGGAATAGTAACAAAGTCATCTACACCATCAAGACAGTATGCACCTTCGTATTCAGGCAGAACTTTGATAGTGATATCACTTAAAAAATTGGTAACTCCTTCTTCAATTGGACTTATTGAAAAACCTACCACAGCATTATTAATCAAAGCCTCTGTCGGAAGGAATGATTTGGGTAGTTCATGAGTACCATTTCCAAGATATAGATTTGTTTCCTTAGTTGCATCGCTTGTTGCTAAATACTTATATATAAATTTAGATCTACCTTCTAACCCTTTAATTTCAATCTTAAAAGGAGGTATTTCTTTTATATTTTGAAGATTACCATTATATTTAACATAAGAATATAATAAAGCTAAACCTGCATTTAGAACATTAGTAATATGAATAGTATTACTAGTAATACTAGTAACATATCCGTTAGATTCATTCGCCCAAGTTTTACTAGCACCAAACACAACAGGATATCCATTCACCCCACTCATTCCTGCGTAGGCGGAATTATTTATCTTACCATGATTACCATGACCGGATATATCGGGAATGTAGCCGAGTAGCTTATATGAACTATTAGGTATTCTTAGTCTGCTAGGAGACAGGATACATTTAGGTTCATTATTATCAAATATATAAGCACTTTTAGCCTTAAATACCATTGTTTTTTCAACAATAACTTTAGAACTAGTTACTTGATTATCATTCAATAATAATCCAAATATATTATATATATTAGGAAGTAGATTAGAATCAGCGGCAGAACCTATTCTAGTAATAGTAGAACCTACTCTAAGTTTACCACCCCAAGATACTTCATTACCGTTTTCATCGTTGAATCTCAATAGAACTGGATAAGGTTGTACAATATCCTCGTATCTGATGTACTCGTCAATCGTGATGTTTACTTCTTGCGGAGAATCATAATTATATATTTGGTTAATATTAAAAGCCGTATCATCAACGGAACTTCTTCTATAACCAATATTTACTCCGTTAAATGTAAATACTGTAAGTTCATCAACATTATTTTTTAGATAAAAATTGGCTCTAAGATAAGCATCTTTGGGTATATAGTCACCTATATTAATTCTCTTTTGATAATTATTTAAATAAAAATCTAACCTAACATATTCTACATTACTTGTAATAACAGGTTCAAATTTTACGTAGTTTTCATCCTGTTCAATAGTCATAGTAATCTTCTGCGGAGATTTCTTAATGCCATAGAACTTAACATCATAGATAAAATCTGTGCTAGACTTTTCAATAGTTATATTATCGAAAGCATCAGAAGTTACTTTAGATACTTTATAACCATTAGGAACAGTAATATTAGTTTTAATATCATTTCCTACTGAAACATAATCTCCTACATTTACTACATTCCAATCCTTATCCCAATAGTTTATCTTTAAAGTGTCTATGTTACTCTTGATAATAGGTCTAAACTCCATCATATTCGGATACAGCGTACCCAGCTTGTGCTTCTTCAACTGACGCTCTATCAAGAACTCGGACATACTATAAGGGAAGAGCATTAAAGACCAAAGACATATAGCAGAATATTGTACTCCATTACCAAATTTACCTAATGTAATACCACCCCCTGTGGAGATTGCATTTCCCTTAGGTATAACATATCCCATATATGAATAAGTAGACTGATATACTATCTTTTTATTTATATCTAGTGGAATATCAGTAGTACGTGATGCACCATAACTAAATGATATAGCATTAGAACCAGTATTCCAATGTTCTACTATAAATGGAGTTTGATCTTCAACTATATTAGAACTTACTAAAGGCACTTGATTATTAATAAGATTATTATATGCTCTATTCATAATCAAAGTATAATCCTTCAATCCCAAGTCTCCTACAAACTGCCCGAAGTCATTTACTCCGTCAAGACAGAGAGCACCTGCGTGGGAAGGAATTTGGGTGATGGTTATATCACAAGAAGCATTATAAACGTTCTCTCCACCAAAACGTATATCTATACTTGTAGTATCATCGGGTGGAGTTATAGTGTATATACCATCTTCCTTTATTGAATGAAAATCAACAGTGTTTGCTCTATTTACTCTAATCTCTATTGACAAGCCATAACTCTTATAAAGATCTGTTATTCCTTTAAAGTTAGCCGAATAAGTACCATTGATAGAATCATAATAAACAATACGAGCGTATTTATTCCCTTGTGTAACATTAACCTTCCAGTTAGGATAATTATACTTACCTATACCACTATCCCCGTCCCAAGCTAGATTATTTAACTAAATATCACGACCGTTACCACTGTAATCAATTAACTTATCGTCAAAGTCAGTATGATTACTATTAGTAATACCTTGTTTAGCCACATCACAATATATATCTGGACTAAGGGTTCTATCAAGGTCGTAATAAGCTATAACTTGATTGATCTAATCAGCAGTAAGTATTTTATTAGCAATTACTGTCCAGTACCAAGCTACACTTGATACTTCACCAAAACCACCAACTCTTCCTTCAACACTAAATTTACTATCAAGTATTGTTTGTTTGTTAGTTGTTCCAACTGCTTGATAATCTCTAATATCTCCTAATATATAACCAATAGTAGAACGAGTACTATTAATTAATGATGCAGTATAACCATATATTCCTGTTTTACCAGCAACATAAGCGTCGGTTCTAACATGTTCTTTAGTATCACTATTTTCTATATAATTAGTAGTAGCTATATTATATTTGGTATTTAGAGTTATTTGATGGATCATACTAACAACTGTAACCTCATCAGTAATGCCCATCTCTGCCGCGGTCTTAGTAGAAATAATAGTATCATTAACCCCATCAGTAACAAATGCTCCTTGGAATTCAGGTACCTATTCTATAGTTACTATATCAGAACCATTGTTTGCAAAACCGCAATTGGTACCATCTGAACTGCTCTGTACATTATAACAGATAGGTAATTCATAAATACCATCCTTAGCCATATTTATAGAATCTTGAGCACCATTACTGTCTCTATAATAATAACGAAAATGATAAGTTCCACTTAACCCGCTAACCTTTACTTTAAATGACGGTATGTCTCTATCCATTGATGGATATGGTAACAATAACTATCCTCCTTTATCAAATACTACTTTGTTATCATTTATACTTATTATGTTCTCTCTATATGGAAAATGCTAGAAAGTAATATTATATTTACCATAACCACTATTAAGATTATAAGAAGCATTACTGATTACAAATGGATTACTAGCATCAACTAAATTCTTAACTATAGCTCTATCAGAATCATTATTAGTCTTATTACCAACTATAACTACAGCTTTAAGAGAAGCTAATACTTCTGGATCTATATAAGGAAGATCTGATTCCATATTGCCAATCTTCCACTCTCCTAAGACACATGAACCTACTTTAGTGAATAGACTAATACGTATCCACGTATTCTTAAATTCACTTAGGTCTATAGAATCTGTATTAGTATAGGTTCTTTTTAAAGTAGTATCTCCATATGCTATTACCTTTACTTCAATTGTACCTATATAGTTAGCTGGTTCTGCAGTAGACTCATTGTCTGGCTGCAGATACCTAGTTAGCCTTGGAAATACATAGTATGCCTAAGGATTAATGAATATAGGATTATATAAAATTGTTTTCATCTGTATCCTCCTCTGTATTACTTAATAGTAATAGTAATCTATTCTCCATTCTCTACTGCTTCTTGCATCTTATCATATAATGCTTTAAACGTCACAGTACTTTCTGTTACTTTACCAACGACATTATTTTTTCCTACTAATAAGCATCCATCTGTATCCTCCTCTGTATTACCTATGTGAATTAGTATACCATCAAAACCAGGTACATCTAATAGTCTAGGTAATTTTCCACTACAGAATTTATATTGTTTATACTTACTAAACTTAGGAGATACGATATCTAAAGTAACTTTATATGTACCAGTAGGTATAGCAGTCTTACCATATACTTTGGCTTTCTATATATCCTCTATCGACATATCTTGTGTAAGTCCCCTATCCGTATCTTCAAGAACATTGCAGAACTTAACGCCATCTATATACATATTACTTATAGTATATGTACTTCTTTTTGCTATTCTTTCTGATATTATATGCATAATTTCAATAATAATATTATACCTACTTGAATTGCTTGACCTATAGTACCACCAATTATAGTAGCTATCCAATCTAACCAATCCCATTTACCACCATACATTTTATCTTTAAACTCCATACCTGATGCTAGACCAGCTACGAATAGTATGGTGAACAGAGCACCTGGTACTATTGCGTACTTCAGGTGCTTCATTCTATTACTCTCTTTTAACCATTTAATTTGCATATCTTGTAGTTCTAGGTTGAGCGTCATAAACTATGCTGCCGAGTAAGTCAGCAGCCAAGTTCATGCCAAATTGTTTATCGTCATTATCTATTTCGTTTACCTTGACTAATACATACTACAACATAGTATATATGCCTTCTAATAACTCTCTATCAGTTAGTGACTTTATATTCATATCAATTTCTCATATTAGTTGCCCATTGTTCTGGTATATTAGCACTATTAGTAATAAGACTCTTACTCATATAAGCGAATACATTTTGTTTATTAGTATTAGTAAGAGTATTTAACCATGCCCAGAATTCTGGTACAGAACCTGTAGTACTAGTGTTTCCATAGAATAGACCAGTAACATTAGTAAGTGTTTTATGTTTAGCCTAAGTAAACAAATTGGAACCTATTTTCTTAGGACCTTGTCCCATCCATCCTCCAGATGAATTAGTACTAGCTAATGCGTATGATATATTCTGAAGTATATAGTTATACTGGAAAGTATTATCACTCAATTGCTGTACATCATTTGCAGATCCTTGGAATGTAGCATCAAAGAACAAGTAGGATATATCAGTAAGAGCTAAACATTTACTAAGTAAAGTAGAAGGTATTACAACCTTAGCTGGTACATATATTCCTTTAAACAGTCCTGAAACGCTTTTTAATGCAGTATTGTTAGATAACATATCAGGCGGAAACATCTATCCATTATTGTTCTCATCATTCCAAGTATATGGATTAATACAGTAACAGTATGCAAATACATTAGACAAACTAGATATATTTGTTAATGGTTTAAATAATCTGCTTGGTATTCTACCATATATACCATAATTGTATCTTTGAACTCCTGTATTAGTTTTTCTACCACTACCAACAAGAACATATGATATGTTAGTATTAGTATTATTAACACAGTATTTGAATAAATCAGATGGTACTATATAGTTCATATTATCCAATCTATAGTTACCAGTAGGATTAGTAGGAGTCTTCATATCATCCTCATTAAAGAGTTCATCTGGAATATTAGGATCAACATCTGTTATAGCTCCTGACTGTATATTAGCATACAAAGTACTATTCTGAATTATATCTCCTAGTCCATATACTCCGTCATAGAAATCAATATTCCATATCTTTTTATATGGACTGTAATCAGGATTCTTTATTACTCTACGTATATCTTTATTAGGATTATCTATATACTATGGAATAGAACCAGGATTGTTTGGATCATATGCAGGATTAGGTATCTGATCTCTAGGATCATATGCAGTATTAGCAATATACTCAGATACATTATAGTTCTCATTAGATATTATTAAGTCTCCTGCATCAGCTACACTATTCAACTCTACCTGTTTTCTAGTATAACCTTCCGCATTAGTACTCTAGAAACGTGCCAAACAATAACGCATATCTGTTATACTACTTCGAATAGCTTTAATACTATCACTATATTCTATAGCATTAGGAAGTACCGCATCTGGATCATGTTGACCATCATCAGTAATACCAAAGTTTTCGTCTATATTAAGTCTTAATGCATCTGTATGACTCCAACCTTTAGATGATCTTACTATATCTCTTTCCATATAGAACAGACCATAGGGAACTCCTCCTTCTTTGGAATAGTTACCTTCATCTTCATAGAAAGCATAAGCTACATTAGTAAGTTTACAATTAGTAAATCCTTTTCCTGTTAATTTATATTTGATTGATTGGTTTCTGAAACATCCAGTTATCTGTACAAGATTAGTACAGTCTTGAAATATCGTACCTGGTAATTCATATACCACTCCACTAGAATTAGGAACAGTCATGTTAGCAAAGAAACAAGGACAAGATATTAGATTAACAGCTCCTTTGAATACATCGTATGGATATATCTCATCTGACTCTCTTACAAATGTTCTATTTATTCCTGCTCCATGGAAACACGTACTAGCTTGATCAGGTATCTGATTAGTATCTTCAGTATGACCTATATGCTATAGGGTTAGTTTAATCTATCTAAACATACTATTGTGTATAGGGAAATACACTTTATCTCCATCATTAGAAGTTATATAAAAACATCCTAATAATTTGGTTATCTATCTAGAGAATAAGTTACTACTATCAAATTCTGAATTACCACCAAATAGATTGATTAATGATCCTTTAGCTTTAATGTTTCTGAAACTCCAACTAACTACTCTTAATTTTTTGTTATAAGCAAATAATGGACTGTATGTAACATTATTGATACTTTCTGTATCAAAGTTAAACCAACAACCATTAAACATATTTCTTATAGTATCTAGATTGGGAAGGTTCCTCAACAGTTTAGATGCTCTAGCATATGCTCTGTGCTATTCTGCAACACTAGCTGATGTTAATGATTCATTACAATTATCTACAAATATAACATTACTATCTCCTTCATTGAACATATTAGTCATATTTGATAACTATAGATATTGATTATTGCCTACCTATGCAAAGAACAAATCATCTATATAGAAAGTACCAGCTGTAGTTCTAAACATATTATCACAAGAAACCAACTTCTTTAATGGACTTAATAATCCATTATATGCCGTAATAGTATCCCCAGTATGAGTAGGACTATACATAGGTCCTGTTATTCTAGTAGCATAGAATAAAGTAGAAGCACTAGTCACATTACCACAATACTTGAAAGTATCTCTACTTAATGGATTACTAAAGTCAGTTCTTATATTAGAACAAGAGTGGAACATAGAATTTATATTAACTACATTATCACATAGGTTCAACATATAATAAGCATCATATATGTTTACTTTAGTTCCTACAAAGCAGTTACTTAAATTAGTAGTACCTATGGATATATTAGTCTCTAATCCTTGATTGTTATCCCACTATTCCTAGCCTTCTGTAGTATCTGTATCTGGACCGTACCATTGCCCTCTAGTTGGTTTAATAGTCACGTCTTCTAGTACATCGTGTATAAAGAAGTTAGGGCAAGTATTGAATACACTTCCTGATGTTAGTTTTATGTGTCCGAATACTCTAGTTAAACTAGAACAGTTATTAAAAGTAGAACTATTAACTGCGAAAGGATTTGTTTTACTATTCTTAAATTTTACATACTTAGAACTATTATAGTGCATATACAGATTAGTAAAAGTAAATGGACTAAGATCTAGTATTCTTTCACCTGTAGATGTAGTAGCTACAGGATCATTTCCAAATTGAAATGCATTAATGTTACTTGAAGAAATATTTAATGTTTTCAATTTATTGAATCCTGGTGCAAATTCAATTACATCGGTAGTATTTGTATTATCTAAATTCAATTCTTCAAGATTAGGAGCTCCTACTAAACTAATACTTAAGTTAGCATTATTACAATTAGATAGGGTTACAGACTTGAGTGCATTAGCATTTGACACATTAAATGTGGCTAACTTATTACAGTTAGGTGCATAAATTCTTTCGAGCTTAGCACAACCAATAATATTGATACTAGTTAAGTCACTCAAATTACGTAAGTCTAATTCTATTATCTAGTTACAATTACTTACTTCTACGGATTGTAGTTTATTACATCCTGTAAAATCAATTTTACTAATAAAAGGTTGATCAGCTAGAGTTACTCTTTCTATCGCAGAATTTGTTAAAGTAAGAGCAGATAATGCGGCATTAGGTAGTGCTAATGAAGTTACACATCCATTTGATATATCTATTGTCTTTAGTTTGTTATAGTTCTATACATCTACTGGAAATGAGTTAACACCACTGTTTCCTGACCAAAAACTAGTGTTAGACAAATTAATATGTCTAATATCTGAAACACTCTTGCCATCCTATCTCTTAACGAATATAGTAGCAAAGTCTATAGGGTTCGATGATAATGTACTAGTATTTTGTATATCTATTTCGGACATACTAGGCAATGACATAGATGTCATAAAACCTTGAAACCTAATTTCATCTAGTCCCATCATGTTACTTATTTCAGACATGTTGTTAACAGTGATCTGTGTATTGAAAGATGACAATGATGGAAGATATATGTCCGTATCTACATTTTCTTCAATATAATATCTAGTCTCGCTACCGGCAGCATTACCTATATTCACAGTAAGTATAGCAGGACTATTCATCTTAATAGTTAACTTAGAGTTGTTGTTCTAAGCACCACCACACTTAAAAGAACCTTTTTCATTGTACGGGTAGATAATATTATTATTAGCAAATAAGAATACTCCATCCATAAATGTCAATCTCTTCTTTAGCCAATCTCTTACAAAGTCATTACGTGTACCATGCAAGAATTCCACATTAGCATATGACGCAGGGCTATCTTCATCTTTCTAATATTTCGTAAGATACTTAACTCGGTAGTCATAGTTGTATAATAGTTCTCCACAGTTCTTTGTCTAAGCACTAAAGTAGTTTTCAACGAACATAGAAGAACTGGTTAATAATGAACTATTGGTTCTCCATAGATCCCATAATCCATTATAATCACTTCCTGAATATACTCCAGTACTTATGAATCTACTATCTCTTAGAACATCCCACAATCTACTTGAGTATTCGTCATACCCGTTATTAGGATCGTTCTATTTGATTATAAGAGAGTTCACACCCGTAGTAGTATCTGCATTGCTGAAACCGTCTATATATGCCGTCTTAGCAACATTTTCTTCACCAGTATTACTTACTCCATTTGCAGTATCCATATCATAGAAACATGGGTACCACTTATTCATATTCTAATCTGTAGTGGACCCTCCTACGTTCCATGATCTTAATACCATATTCTTTCCTAATGAGTCCACAAGACCGAATACTACACATATCATAAAGTATGAATATGCATTTCTAATACTTAGTCTTAAAGTAAGATCATCGGCAAGAGCAGACCAGGATTGCTATGCAGGATATGTAGCTCCTGTTTTTTCATACCCTTTAGTTATAGTGTTCCATCTGTATTTACTTATCTCTTCACCAGTCATACCGGCTAATGTAGTAAACAGTAACTACAGTCTCTACCATATATTGTTGTCAGTTACAGAAGTAGCATCTTGAGTAGCTCCATTATATTTAAATTCTCCTACATGCTATAATACAGTTAAGTCATCCTGCATGAATAGAGCAGTATGCTATATACCTTCTGGAGTCTCAATAATGTTAGCGTTATCTCCAAATTCATATGAGTAAATCTACTATTGATTAATACTACCAAAGTTCTCATTTACTTTATATGCTTCATACTTAGTAATGAAAGCAGGCAATGGTTGATCTACATATTCTCCAGTTACATTTTTAATCTTAGTAGTGAAGTTCTTTAAGAACTTCATACCCATGTTGTAGTAAGCAGCACGTCCTAAGTTGAAAGAATATATACCCAACATCTCTTGAGTGCTAGTACCATCGAACTGTATAAGTAGGATGATAGGGAAACCTTCTAGAGTATGCTTAATAGTTACCTCATTATGTACTTCACTAGGAGTTATAGAATCCACAGGACGTCTAGATTCTAATTCCTACATTGGAGGTGTCTTATCAAATAGTACATCTGCATTATCGTTAATCCACTTACCAATAGAAGCATTATTAGCATGAGCACTATCTACAACGTCAGCCTTCAATGTGAATTGATTCTCAGGCATCCAACTAGCCTTTGGTTGAAATAGCTCTGGTCCAATAGATTTACCTTCATCATCTGTAAGTATTTTATTGAGAGCAATCTCTAAGTTCTTACTTCTGTAACCAGTAGAAGATGTACCTTGAATCTATACAGATACATCAGTAGTAGATACAGCAGATCCACTAGTTGAATCTGGATCAAAGTAACTAAGTGTACAACCATTGTACATAGTTGAATTAGGTCCAATAGCTTCATACACAGCTTTAGTAAACCCAGAATTGGAACAGTTTATTAATACTACTGGAAGAGGTGGTTTTCTATTGACATCACCAATAAGACTGTTAAAATTCAATTTAGCATATGTACCAGTAGAATCATCCCAAAGAGTTGAAGAACTACTATTCTCTGTTATACTAAAGAAATTCTTTAACTTTAAGTTGTTATACTCTGTAAAATCTACAGAACCTGTACTAGTTAATGTAGCTCTTACTCTAGCATTAAGTGCATTAATAACTATCTGTTTATCATTAAGAGGAGATCTAAACAAGTTCATTTCATAGAACTCTACATCACTGAAGTTACTAGGTTTGTCATTCTAGTAAGTACATCCTAAATATATCTTACTTGATGTACTCCAAGTGAAGTTATCTTTAATCTCTCTAGCTACATTCAATACACCATTGACAAATATCTTAACTTCTTTATTACTTTGATCTACTACAAAATCAAGAGTATTTACAGTGTTTTGTTGTATCTTACATGATATACTTTCCTTAATAGCTCCATCTGTGTACTTCCATATTACATCTTCTAGACTTACTATAATACCTTCTTGGAAGCTATTGTCTGATGAATAGTCTCCTATAAAGAATACAGTTCTGTCATTATATGGATGTAAATCTGTTTTAAACGTAGTAGATATAGTAAAACCTAATCTAGACCAGTTTGTATTATCTGCTATAGAACTAGCGAATGGCTATAGGTCAACTATACCATATGCTTCTCCAGCTAGTCTTAATTTACTCTAACCATCTTCATTTAAGAAACCTGATAATATACCATTAGTATCATATACATTAAGATTAGTAGTAACAGATTGTTCCTCCTATTGACCAGGCATTATAAAGTTTGGAACAATGCTAGACCATACTTTAGCAGATGTTTCTTGAGGAAATGTAGCCTGTTTAATATTCCACTGAGCGTACATAGTATTGTTAGGATTCTATGTAGGGATCAAACTTTGATCTGCAGCGATTACATTACATCTGATTATAGTATCTGTTATAGGACTACCTTTCTCAGACCAGCATCTTAAAGTAATTTTATAGTCTCCTAGGTACATTTCTTCCTATGGAATAGACCAACTAAACACTTGAGCTTTACCTCTAATCACATAACTATTAGAGTTGAAATTACTGCTATCCGCATCAAAGTTACCTATATCATTTATTATGGTACCTCTCTGTATTCTTAGAGCATAGTATATAATAGATACTCCTGCTAGATAAGGAGTAAATGAGAATGATATATTACCAGATTGTGCAAACTCAGTAGGTTCAATTCCAGATTCTATGTCTGCTTGTGTGGTTACTCCATCTACTAGTACTACTAGTGTCTAACCATCTTCTACTACTACTTTGTTAGTTATCACATCAGAATTGATTACCTGAGTATCTACTGATGTAGTAGCCTAAGCAGATATAGTATAAGAACTACCGGCAGTTGGAGTAGCACCATTGAATAAGTCAAAGAAGTTTACATCTAATAACTTAGGTTCTACTGAAGTAAATTTTCCTACAGAATAACTCTTAGATATACCATTAGTTGTATTAGTAACTATAAGAGAAGTTTCAGAGCCTAATACCTTGTTAGTTATTTTATAAGTAATATTGTATGGTAAACCTATAGTAGCAGTTACAGAAGTTACGGAAGATTCTAGACTAATAGATGATTCTACTACAGTAAGCAAGTAAGGGCTTACTGAGATACCTTCTGTATTCTCAGCAGTAACAACAATACTGTGACTAGCTGAACTAGAAAATTCAGCAATATTAGGAATTTCTAATGTACCCTATACTGAAGAATAACCTACTTGATTACTTATAATAGTATTACCATCTAGTGATACAGATATGTTATACTTCTCATTAGGTTTAGTAGAACTAATAAGATAATGTAGTGTTAACTTAGTAGAAGTAGAATAGAGATAATGTACGCCTTCAGTAGTAACGATACTGCCGTCAGTAAGCTTGATAGAAGCAGTAGTTCCACCACCGCCTCCTCCACCACCAATAGTACCATTTAATACGACCCAACTTAGATTTCTTTTAGTCTCTTCTACTTTATCGTCCATATCCACTAATACCTGATTAACGGATTTAAAGGTCTGACCCTCTTCTAAAAAGTGAGGGTCAGTAACCATGATACCAGAAGCATTACCTGAAGAAATTATATCCCAAGTGCCGGTAGATTCATTATACTTTTTTAAATTCATTTTGTTATAACAATTATGTCATTACCACTATTAATTTCTCCGTTTCCACCAATTGCTGCAGGAGGATTACTGCTACTAGGAATATTAACATTATATTTACCAGCAGAAGTAAATAAGTAATTAATCTTTTTAGTAATGCACTGAATATTACTAGCTGTTACTTTATAAATAGTATAGAAAGGATATCTTTGCCCAGCATTTACTTTAGCTGTAATATCTGTTTGACTAGTTTGAGTAATAGTAGCTGGAAAGAAGTAGTGATCCCAAGGAGTATAAGGGGATGGCAACTCCTTATTAGAAGTGTGTTTATAACCTGTAGCTTGATTAGTAATGTATACAGGAGCAGTTATCCTATCTACTAACTCAAATGTACATAAGTGCTTCTGAGTCTTATATGCATCATTACCAATCCATGTAGATGGGAATAATTGACCTTCTAGTTGTGGATCTGAATTATCAGCAGCAAGAGTAGTAGTACCAAATGATTCTTGTAGCATCTCTGCTGTCACTTGAATAATAGGTTTCATAGTGCTAACTGGATTCTCCTTCAATGGGAATGTAGCTGCATATGTATGTTTATGTCCACCTATAGCCAATCTAATATCATTTTCCTAACAGAATTTACTAAACCAATACTTATTATCAGCTGTAGTATTATAGTTCAAGTGACTACCAGATCTTTCAATCTTACTATTCTCTGTATTATCCCAATAGAAATTACTAATTACATTCTGAGTAATAATAGTAAATGGTAACTCGTGAGTAAACGCTATCTTCCATGTCTTATCAGAATTCTTATTAATATCGTTCTGACACCATGTTTTCATATTAGAGTATACCAAACCGTTTGTACTCAGTCCATATACATTCTTCTCAGTACCATCTGTAATTTCAGAATTGATAGCCATAAAGTGTACATTGCCATAATTGAATGAATATAGAGAATCAATGAATACTTCTTTACCCTCAATGTTGAAAATAGGAGGATTCTCTTCATCCATTTCAAAAGTATAGAAGAATGATAAGTTCTTAGGATTAATCTTTGAACTATCACCTCCATTACCTAACTGATAAATGTTGGCAGGACACAGGTCATTGTTTCCAATTACTGGCATTTCCTCGAAATCCTTCATAGCTTGTCTACCTGTATAGTAGTCAATCCATTCGTTAACACGATTACCATTTTGAGTCATATCGCCAGTATTTACTGTGAACTCCATATCAGCTACATTGTCTTTGATGTATTCAGCAGATGATTTCCATATCTGATATTCATCCCATCTAAATCCCTATTGGTCTGATACTTGAACAAAGGTGAATTCATCTGATCCTTCACGTACAGTAAAATGTAATACTTCACTTTCGTAATTCTCATCTCTAACTACCTTGTAATCGTATACTCCAGCACTTAGATTTTTGATTATTACTTTATGAGTAGTGAATGCTGTACCATCGGTAAACTCAGATCTAATTCTATTATAATACTTTCTAATACCAGATTCATTTTTGAATGATTCTACTTTGTTCCATTCTGATTCTCCTTGCTTCTTATACCATAAGAATTCGTCATGATACTCAGTAGATATCCAGTTAAAGCATCTAGTAGCATTAGGAGCAGTTGCCTGAATACCAAAAGTACATGTAATATAGTTCGGTTTAGTAGTATCTAGTTTGGTTTTATTATAGAATATATTTTTATGCTCATAAGTAGCCTTAGGAGTATAAGATTCTATCATAGGAATAATATCTTTAGTCAAATCTACGAAATACCAATCATTGGCATTATTTCTCTTATCCAACGATTTAGTAGCTTGACTTACTGGGTCCATACTATAATACTTAGTAAATAATCTGTTGGAATTGAGATAAGCATATGGATTATTTTCTTTAGCATCAATAGTATCTGCATCACCGGCATTTTCTTTATTTAATCCCACTAAATCTATATATCCTTTACTTACTTTATAACTTCCTCCAACATTACTATATGGAGATGCTACACTAGAAGGAGTATCACCCCAAGTAAGATAAAACTTTGCTTTAGTATTATCAAACTTAATTAACTGTCCGTCTTTAGCGTACCATTCCATATCATAACTGTTTACTTTGATACGAGTAGTATTTGCATCCATTACTGAGCATTGCGCTCCTCTAATAAGAAATGTTTCTCCTTTTTTAATTAGCCCTTTAAGGGGAAGAACTTCCCAATTAGTACCACCACTAGAGTACTATAACGATAGTCCATTTAGATTAATATCCGCATCAGTTAGATTGGATAATTCTACAAAATTATGTGAACAGTAATTATAGCTATGTTCATCTGCAGTTAGTCCTCCGCAGTATAAACTATTAATATATAATTTCTGTAAATACAAAGAAGTTACATACACCCAGCCAGTACTAGGATCTGTTTGACCTCCAGTTGGTTCTGCTTGAGGTGTATCGAGTTCTTTCATGTAAACAATAAGTTTACCATCATTACTTACCTTAACACGATAAGTTTGTCCACTTGGAGCTACAAATCCAATATAGTCCAGTTTATCTAAATCATCTTTAGTCATGCCTTCATCTCCTGGGTCTGGGTCTTCACCTCCACCACCTCCAGATTTATTAATCCATACGAGGCTACCTTCACTTTTAATATAAAGTCTTTGGGTATCGGTACACCACAATAATTCATTATTTAAAAATTTATCTTGATTATCTAATAGGTCAGTATATTTACCAGCCTTAATACATAAATGTTTAAGGTTAGGTATCATAGTTTCAGAGTATGCTGGATACTCAGGGTCTCTAGCCGTATTAGTACCTATATATTTTAAGTTCTATTCTTCTGTATATTCTACAGGCTATTCTGGTTCTACACTAGTAATAGCATCAGCAGTATTATTAGTAAAATCTCCAGAACTTAATTGATTGTTAAATGCATATTCATACTTCCTTATCTATTGTTGAATAGCATTAACTGCCTATATCAAACTCTATAAGTCTTCATTCACATATTCAGGAATTGACTTTTCAGAGTCATCTGCCCATATGTCATTAGTATCTAAAGGCGGAGTATCAGATATAACAATGTTAGTACCTCCATCACCACTCCCGCCTTGCACTACTGACCAACCTCTACTATTATTTCTATTTTCCCAGCTAATTAATTGATAGTAATCCTATGAACTCTATACAAACCATCTCTAACCTATAGCATCATTATTAGTATTATCTTTACTTTCACTAAGTATAGAATCAGGAATAGTGTATAGATCACTAGTGGTAGCAACTTGTTTATGCCCAGAAACCTATGTCGCATTAATAGCTCCATAGGCTTTAGGATTATTACTACCAATCTTCGACGGGAATGTGATTATACTCTCTGTCATTTAAAGTTTAGTTTAGCATTAGTAAACGCTCCTGGATTAGCAGAAGTATATACTCTCATTGTTAATTTAAGTCCTGTATCAGTTGTGAACTATTCTTCACTATAAATGAATGCTTGTGTTATATTATATGCATCATTCTAAGTAATAGTAGTTAGTTTAGGAAAACTACTAGGATACTTATATACAAAGTACTCACTACCACTTGTTGTTACATTAGAGATAGTTAAATTATTAGAAGATACTAACTATTTATTTAATTTTCCATTTACTCCATAATATACAGGATATAAGAAATTAATCTTACTATTTACAGTCTACTTATCATCTCCAGTAGCTGGAACCAAAGTACCGTCTATTATTTCATATCCAGTCTTAGGAGCTTTAAGTGTAACATAATAATTAGCATTAGACAGTACTTCTATTTCTACTGTGGGAGATTGTACTCCATCAGATGTCAATTTATCAAACACATTACTCTCCATAGTTTCTGGATTTTTATAGTCATTCTTAGAACTCCACATGTAGCTACCTGTCCATTTATATACATCACCTATTTCTGCATTTATTGATAGAGAAGTACTAGTAGTACCAGTTCTATTGTTCATCCATGTTACTAACATAGTAGGTTTAACTAAAGGAGTATTTGTTTCCATATCTCCACCACCAGTACTTTTGACTTCACTCCACTGCGCATTCTATCTAGCGTATTGCTTACCATCAATAGGAGCTTCTTCCACTCCATCTCTTACTTGGAATATATTATAGATTATTCTACCGTAAGAGCATTCTGGTTCTTCATAAGGGGTAAATAGATTACATACAGTGAAGAGCCCTAGAGGAGAATCCACGCCTATATGCCTATTACAATGACAGATCATATCTTTTAGCATCTATCTATCTTGAACTAAATCTACTTTGTTAAGTAAAGATTCTAGTTCGTTAATACATATAGATGCTAAAACGTCTCTGTAATTTATTTTAACAGAGTATCTTAGCTATTTATCTACTATGTTTTTCATTAGAGTTGTATCATATTGTAATTAACCTTTCCTACTGTCCAAGTTACATTAGTAGTTACTCTGTTTTGCCCTGGCTGTATAAGAGCTATTTCGTTTACATAACCTGCATTAGATAATCCATCAAAATCTACAGGAGTATCATCTGGCACTCTCACTCTTCTCAGTGTAACAGAACTATATTTATCTGGTAATATTACTCCATAATATAAACTATTAAGATAACTAAATGCTCTGAAACAACCTGAAAAATAGTTTGTTATTAAAAGTGGAGTATCCGATACATTAGTAATAGTGTATGAAGACCATTCTTTTTCAGGATTACCTGAATTATATATCCAACCACTACCAACACTTACGTGCTAATGGGTATTTTTCCCCATAAGATCATCTACACTTCTATTAACACTTATAATACCTCCGCCATATTCTAAGAAGTAAGAATCAGAATTAGTAACCAATTTAGCCTATTCTTTATATGAACCTTTTACATAAGCATTACTAGCTACTATTTTTCCAGTAAGTCCGTCTATGTATAGATTAGGCTAAAAGTTTCCTGAATCAGGTCTGTCTGGATTGAAGTTTTCATAGTCACTAGAACTATTACCACTTCCATCTTTACCTTGTTGACTAAACATGTAATTTCCGTTGAACACAAACTTACCTAATGTACCGTTATCTGCAATCAATAACTTAGCGTATACAGCTTCAAACTTTTCCATTGGTATCCATGTAGCATGTTCGCCGTATTGTTCATAGTCATCTGCAGGAGTTTTACCATCATTCTATGAACCAGTCCAACTAGTGGTTACGTTCATAACATAATATGTTTCTCCATATAATACGTATGGTGCTTTAGTATCAGTAGCTGTATAAGTTACTGTAGCATCATATATACCAGCAGGATATACAATTCTACCATCTCTACCGTCTTTTCCATTAGTACCATTAGTACCATCTGCTCCTCTAAATAGACTCCAAGTATAGACCATTGCATCTGTACTTTCAGATGCTGTATCTTTATTTACTGCTATACCGATATACTTAGTATTTTCATTAGGTATATCATATATAGTACTAGATGAAGAAGTAGGTATAGTATCAGCGTACTTAATCCAAGTGTATAATGTTTTACCGTCTTCTCCAGCAGGTCCAGGTACTCCATCTTTACCCGTTATCTTTGACCATGTATAATCACTAGGATTATTGCTTTCTGATGCAGTGGTTTTATTATAAGCCAGTCCAATATAACTCTTGCCATCTGGACTATTACTTATACCAGTACCATTAGCGTCTTCAGCATATCTAATCCATGTGTAAAGAGTTATACCATCAGCTCCTGGATCTCCAGGTACTCCCTAAGGTCCTTCATTACCTTGGTCACCTTTATCTCCTTTATCGCCTTTGTTCTTCTACCATTTATATACTAATGGATCTTGTGAATCTGCGACTGTATGATCAGAATAAGTTCCTATATATGCTTTACCTACTGTAGAACCTGTAGTTGTAAAACCATATACCTAAGTAACTGTTCCAGAACCATCAGTAACTACTCCGTCAGCAAATGCTATATGTACGTAAGCAGAATCACCGGCTGGACCTTTAATACCACCTATATTATTCCATCTTAATCCATCCCATACATATAAATCTCCATTTACTACGTAGGCATCTCCAGGTTGAGCTGATTCTGGCAATTGATCTTCTGATGCTACTTCTCCTTTTATATTAACAGATGTACCATCATTCCCATCCTTACCTGGTTCTCCTTTCTCTCCCCATTTTGCCCATAAAGCAGGATTACTGAATTCACTCCAAATTCCTTCTTTGTACTTTCTAACACATACCCACTCATACATGTTATTCTCATTTACACCAGTAGGATCATCAGTCCATCCTTCAGGTACAAAGTCATCTTCTTGACTTACTTCTGTAGGTCTATCTGGAGATAAGTTAGTAGTAGTTCTTTTGTATATATATTCTACTCCATCTCCATCTTTACCGTTAGCTCCCCATTTAGACCATACTGTTGGACCATTCCAATCAGACCATAAATCATCAGTTTTAGTTCTGACACACATCCATTCATACTGATTAGATTCACTTACTCCAGTAGGATGATCTGTCCAACCATCTGGTACATTGCCATCTTCATTTACACTACTAGGTTTATCAGAACTATTTGGTACTCTATTAGATACTTTATAAATGAATTCTATTGATTTACCGTCTTGTCCATCTTTACCGTTTTCACCAGTTATCCTAACTGGCGTAGACCATTCCCCTTGAATAGTTCCAGTAGTCTGAAATACTGCCCACGACATCCAGATGGTACCAACCATGTTTTGATCTGTTGTATACCAGCCTGTTGGAGGAGTAAATACATTAGTATCTGAATTCCAACTACCGCCCACGGGTTTGCTTGGTGTAGTTTCACTAGACTTAAAGACGAATGCAGTAAGATTAGATGAAACATTTGTCCCATCTTGACCATCTTTTCCAGGATCCCCTTTCTCACCCTTGAATTCACGCCACTTACCTGTAGACTAATCAATAGCGTTGCTAGCATTAAATTTGTAGTGTTTATCTGTTGATATACAATAAGATATATGCCCTTCATCAATGTCCTCATCACGAACATTCTTCATTTCTTCTAGGGTATCAAATTGATCTCTGGCGAAATTAGGTAGTTTACTTCTATGTTCAAAGTTATCTATAATTTGTATCATATATCTTTTAATTAAAGATTATTTTGTAATTTGTTACTGTAGATGGCGTTTTGAGAACATATACATAATACATCTCGTCATTAATTGCTATCTCAGTATAAACATAAGAACCGTTCAAATTCTGATTACTCATATCTCTGATATCAGTTAGCATACCAAACGCTTTTGGATATGCATAACAGTTCTTCTAAGCATTCTGTGTAAATGTAGGAGTAGCGTAAGTCTTAGTATTCTTTATAATATCACCACTACTAAGTTCTTTCACTAGTTCTTCTGTAGGTACAAAGTTACTAGGAACTACTCCAAAGTATGATGGATTAACAAATCTTGCTGTAACTGTACCAGTATACTCGATTCCATCTTTAGTGGCTTTAATCACATAATCAGTATCTACACCTACATCTAGGTATGTCTTACTAGTCTATGAAGGAGCTACAGACTCTCCATTAATAGTTAATGTATCAGGTGTAGCAGTCGTAGTACCTTGTACAAATGACCATCTAACAGTAACTGAAGAAGTAGTGCCTTTCTTATATACTCCACCTCCACTAACTGTAAATTTATATGGGAACATAGCTTCTTCCAATCTCTTTACTCTTTCTTCTAAATCACTAAGGTCTCCTCCACTTCCTGTACCTGATTCCTACCAAGTACCATCAAATGTAGCATCTCCTTTATTACTTATAGTACCATATGCCATAGTATCTGTACCTACTACAGTACCTGCATTTAAAGTACCACCTTTGAAGTATATTGCACACCCTTCTGGTATAGTAATAGTACTACTACCTAAGTAGAAATCATACTCTACTACGTATAAGGTATTAGCTTGACTGAAGTCTTCCTATGTGATTATATTGTCTTTTCTATTGCGTAGTATAACATAACCCATACCGCTATTCTGTGTAGGGTTATACTCTTTATTTGCAAATTTAATACGTAGATTCTCATCTACCATTAAATCCTCATTATCAGCTGTAATTATGCTTAATGGTTGCCAATAGGTCTTATTGTCAATACTAATGTTAGCTGGTACATCTTTAATGGATATGAAAGATCTATATGCAGAGTCATATACTAAGCATAGTCTATCATATGTTCTAGCACTATCGTGTAGACCATCTGTTGTTAAGGTTACTTTACCAAGTAATTTTGTGTATTCCATTGTAAAACAGTTTAGTATCAGGTTTATTGAAATCCGTAACCTCTTTATCATGGAACGTAATCTATTGATCAGCTGGGTCCACTTCTACTTCAGGGTATTTAACATAGTCAGATATTATTACTAAATTACCTTTGTAATCTACAGTTACATAGAAGAATTGATTAAGAGGTTGGATGCAGTTTTTATTACAGGGAACACATCCCGTTAAAGCACACTTTACATTCCTAGCATCCATTATTATCACATTTTTTATTAACATTAACGCCCATTAAGCGCACCAAATCTAAATAATATTGCATAGCTTCTTTATTATGAGAAGTAGCAATAGCCTATTCTAAAAGCTGTCTTTTAAAGACTAATATCATTACCTTCTGCATTTGCTTATCATCTAAGCAAGTATTACAATAACTATGTAACATCTTTATCTCTGCTTCATATAACGTATTAGGATCGTAGATTATGCCGTCTATGTAATCGTTAACATAATTCTCTGTAGTACAATATAATTTGATATACTTCATGTTAGAATCAAAGCTACTAATTATATCAGAAGTAATAGATACCTCATAAGCATATACAGTAGTAACTAGCTCTGGTTCACCTTCTCTAACAATTGGAGTTACAGATATGGCACTATTCGTAGAATCAAATACATAATCTTGCAGCTTAGGATCATCACTATACAGGTTCTTAATATTACTGCATTCATTTATGTATACTATTACTTGTGAACTATTGGTAATGGATACATCTGCTATAATATTAAACTTTAGTATGTTATCCTTTATATTTGCATCAACTATTTTATTCATATTATAAAAATAAAAAAAGTGGAGTGGGAAGGAATAATCCAACCCGCCCCACTTAGTTATTACAGTAATTTATTATTAGGCTGCTTTACCTGCGATAAATGCTTCGATACCTTTAGCAACGATAGAGGTAGCGAAACCACTTGAATGCTTAACATACAGTTCAGTAGTAAGCGGAGTAGTTTTGATATATTGGTTATCGTTACTCAGATACAAATTATCGTTTTCGATAGTAATGTAGTCGTAAGTTGCACCTTCTTCTACCATTCTAGCCTGCTCTACTTCAGGATAAGCTCCAGTAAATACATGACCTTGGTAGCCCATGAAACGTACTTCAGCGTCACGTACTTGTTTCCAGTAGCCTTTACCAGGATTACCAGGAGTCTTAACGATAGTAGCACCAGGGATTGCAGTAGGCTGATTAGCCAGCAATGCACCAGGAACAGTAGTATACAAGGTAGCTTCCATGCTAACTACAGAGTATTCACTCAATGAGTAAACTCCTTCATTATCGTCTTTTTCCATAGCTGTCAAAGTAATAACAGCAGCAGAAGCCTGAGCTTGGATTCTACGATTTTTGTGTTTGTTAATCTTCTTAACAATAGCAGCTGCCAAAGCTTCAGCGTCATTAGAGTCAGCATATACTTCATAAGTATGTGTAAACTGACCTGGAGCTTCATAGATATCTTTGTAAACCATTCTCAGAACATATCTATGACCAGCAACGATAGTAGCGTCAGTCAAAGTAATAACAATTTTGTCCTGAACAGGTGCTACATATTCACCAATAACTGCACTCGGTTTAGAAGCTTTTTGGATTTCATTACCGAATTTAATATTAGCTTTCTGAGCAACTGTACCATTTGGCATAGTTACATTAATCTTATTTTGAGCAACTCCTACGTAAAGAGAAGTAGCATTAACTGCATCAGCAGCAGTCTTAATGATAGCTCTATTCTAGTCGAACAAAGCAACGTCGCCTGCACTCAAAGCATCAGCAGTTGTATATGATGCTGGCAGATTTTTACCGATTAGAATATAATCTACGTGTTGGATCATTTGTTTTTTAATTTTTGTGTATTAAGTATAGCTTTACAAAACTGAATGAGTTCTTCTATAGTCAACATACCTTTCATCATGTTTACACAGGAACATACTAACTAAGTATTATTCCTAGTATAACCTTTGTTGGGATCTATACGATCTATGCTCAAATTGGTATTAATTTTACCAGCATATATCTTATGTGTCATAGGAATTCCAGATAATGCACATAAGCCATTTTGTTTAGACCACATATCTAACATATCTTCATATGTTAAATCAAAATATATGTTATGTTTTCTAGATCTTTGTTTTGCATCATTTAATCTAGCTTTCATAACATATTCAAGGGAGTTGTTTTTAGATGTCTATATTCTTTTATTGTGAGTATACATAATACAGATTAGACATAGTGCGCGCCGTCTAACATATTCGTTTTTCTACTTTCCTTATTTCAGATTTCCACGTCAAACGAACGCTAAGTTAATTATTCGTCAGATTTATCTGACTATTTAGTTGAAGCCGCTTCTGACAGATATAGTCTAACTGCCGCATCAACAATTTCTTGGTGAGTTACTTCTGGTAACTCTGTATATTCTTTTACCAAATCCTTACCTAAATCTTTTGCATTTCTTAAGTAAGTAAGTATATACTTAGTAATACCATAATTTCCATCAGTAATCAATACTATTTTGTTCTCCGTATATAGGCGAACAGGTCTGGCTTGATTGTGGTAGAGGTGGTATTCTGACAAACTATTTTCTAGAATTCTGTCTACTGTTTCTATGGTAGCTTCTAATACGTCCCTGGTTCTAACTACTAACAATGGGCAAGCATTAGAATAAATATCAATAAATGTTTCTTCACCTAGTGCAAACAAATAGTTATTTGGATAGCTAGTTGACCATCTATTATCCTCTACCATAAAGTCAGATTTAGTATAGATAGTCTTATCTACCAATGTACGTAATTTATCAGTTATCTCTTGATTCTGCTGAAATACTCTATACAACTATTTCACATACTCATCTTTAGCACGATTTATATATGAAAAGATAGTATCTGAATTAAGTTTAGTAGTAGTATTATACCCAGGTATTAAAGTCTACAACTATCTTTCAAACTGTATTTGAAAATCTCTCTCACGCATAATTATTCAGATAATTGGTTTAACTATAACTTTCCAGCAGTTCTTTGTGATTCTATATTCTCTAATGCCAGTACTACAGCTCTGTTTATTACTTCAGTCATTACATCATTAGGTAAATCTAGCTCTTCGTCTGGCTTAGTATAATCAAAAGGAGTAGGCTTCTTTATATAAGTAATATCAACAGCATATTTATTATCTGTAGGTCTATATAACTCATCTTCCATCAATATAGGATCAACATATATTAACAATTGATTATCCTCTATTGCAGATACTGGGTATTCTACCCATGGAGTATTATTATATGTCTACTTAAATAATCCAGCTGTATTATGATCTACTAGTAAACAGTTAGTAGGATAATTACCATACTTCAGCATTACACTCCATATAGTAAGTCTTTCTCCGTCCTTATGCACATTATCTAATACGAATTCATTAAATTCGCTTCTATTAGCAGTTACATTCTTATCTGTACGTACTAATGCATCTAGTTCTGATATTCTCTATTGAGAACCTTCAAATCCTACTTTAAGTACATTGTTACCACTAATCTTATTACTTATGATCTCATCCTATCCTTGGTTAAGAAATAAGTCTATTTCCTATGGTAAAAATGCGGGAGCACCACCGAAGGCAACCCCCTAAGCATTCTTATCAAGGATAACTTTAAACTAAATATGTGCAGTACGATTATTCATTATTTAGACTTAATTTCATTAAGTATTGCCATCTTAATATCATTATTCTTTTTATCTTTCAAATAAGCAACTACATCATCAAGACCATTACCAATCAAGTCTGTTCCAAAATAATAGTTAGCTCTATTCTTTCTAATAATGTTTTTAGAGATAGCTTCTTCGATTACGAAGTGAATTTCTTTATTAGGGTTTTCAACCCATTTCATCATAAAGTTCTTAGGTGAGTTTTCGATCTGTTCAGTCATCTTAGCTTCAATAAGCTCATTAGACATAGTATCAGATTTAATACCATACAGTCTCAAACACTTACGCATATCTTCAATAGACATCTTATCCATCTCTCTATATGCATCACGTTTAACTTTATTGATCTTGTTAGCTTCTTCAGCTTCACTATCCTTATTAATCATTACATAGTCACTAGATGGTTTAATGTTATTAAGACCATTAGCTACTCTTTTATGACTTTTAAGGAACAAATATTGCAGTTCATCGTAAGGATTTTCTGTGTGCAAGATCAAATCTTTTTTACCAATCTGACATGCAAATGTTTTCCAATAATTACTATTTGGAGAGAGTTCTCCTTCCTGATAACCAATTTCTTTTTCTAGACGTCTTGCTTGTTCTTCAGTAAGACCTGTGTAACGATTACCTGATCTTGTCCAATAAGATCCAACATAATCAAAACATGTGGGCCATTTAGTAATCCCGGTCCAAGGATTTGTTTTAATGATTCTAACGATTACTTCCATAATATCAAATATTAGATTATCTAGTTAGGTGGGGCCCGAAGGCCCCTTTATTTTGGATTCCAGAGTGTAAATTACTCTGCTTCCATGATAAGTTCACCACAAGCTCTTGGGTCTCTCAACATGATACCCATTTCGCCCAGGAAGTAAACGGTATAACCGTCCTTACCATTAGATCTCAGAGTATTGATTGATTTACCATAACCTGACGGAAGAACAGCACCACCAGTAGTCCAAGTAACGAATTCACGATCTTTACGAACTACTTTTACGATGTTAGCTTCACCATCACGTCTACCAAGATCAAGGAATGTCATACGATATGATTCCAACGGTTTCTTAGTAACCGGATGCAGTTTACGATTGTACATCAGATCATCATACAATGGGAAGTATTTCAATGTGAGTTCAATGCCATTAGTCATCTTGAATGTTTTGAACTGACCACCAAAAGTAAGGTTATCGCCAGAACCTGTTACAAATACTGTATCAATCAAGTTCATGTTAACAACTTTTTCTTTCAGGATTCTGTCGAATTCTCTCATACCCATTTCACCAGTCAAGGCAACAAACTTACGTTCGTTAGTACCAAGTACATTGTAAGACAGGTCGAACAAGAAATCTTCCAACAGTTCTGCAGTCAATTCAGTGTAATAACGTCTGTTAGATGGAGCAATCTGTTCCAGCAAACCAGCACCGATAAATACCGGACGACCGTTAGTACCTTTCAAGTTACAAGAACCATCTTTGTTTACATTATTTTTCATGTAAACCAACATTCTTTCACATCTCTTATACCATTCTCTCATGGCTTTCCATTCCTGATAATCTGCCCACAGATAAGATTTCTTACCTGTTTTCGGATCCTGCAATGCAATTGCCATTACAGTAGAATAAGCTGAACCAGTAATATCATAGTTAATACGAATTGTCGTCAGATAATTACGCATTTTAAAATGAGTACTATAGTTCAGGATATCACCTTCTTCACTGTATTCTTCTACAGCAGAAGCAAGACGAGATACTTGACAACCCGGAGTCAACAGATCTGCAGGAATATAAGATGACGGCTGACCATCAGCTACGAAACAAGTGTACACCCAAAGATTACCATCTTGGTAAGGAGCACCTGCTACACGTACTTGGTATTCTTTATCATCAAATTCCAAGATTGCAGTAGGACCGAACCAGTTATCTTCAAGCCACAATTGGATAGGAGTATTTCCCAGACCCGGTGTAGAATCTGAAGTAATAGCTGCACCATTCCATCTTGCATCTCTAATAGTTACTGCTCTGTCAGCATCAATCATTACGTTCCATTCCCAGCTCGGTTGGTCAATAGTCATTACATTACCAAGACCACCTGTCAACATATCCAGGGAAGTGTTGTAACCGCTATCCTTAGTTCCAAATACATAAGACAATACGGTAGCAACCTGATATGGGTTCTATTGCGAAGCTGCACTGATTTTGGCAGTGTCAATCAAGTCTGAAAACCATTTACCTTTGTATAAAACTAAGTTATTTAGAATATTATTATCCATAAAATACTAGTAATTTTAATTTATTTAGTTTATTATTAATTTGTACGCAACTGTTGCGCAAAAGACTTCCACATATCTGTAGTGCTAGTGTTGTCCGTTTTCTTTGTTCTCCTACTTACACCAGTCTTATTCAGACTACTCTTAAACTTATTGATAGCAGTATTAGAACCTTCATTCTTAGCTGCTTTCAGTAAAGTATCACCTTTCATAGTGAAGTAAGCGGATTCAAGCAAATTCTTTACGCTCTTAGACCAGTCTTTCTAATACTGTGTCTTACCCTCGGCGTCAGGCTTAAAGATATATTCTAACAATGCTTTCTTGTCTTTTTCTGGTATCTTAATACCACGAATATCATCCATGCCTTTTATTTCGTTGACAACGCTATTAAAGTATTCCTGTTGACGCTTTGCAGCAGCCTTAGCTTGGTTTTCTTGGTCTTTCAATAGCTGTTGTTTCTTTTGCTCTTTGATCTCTTTGAGGGCTTCTAAAGCATCTTCAGCCTCATCTTCAAGCAAACCAGCATCTTCATATTTGGACAATTTCTTTTCAATCTGTTTAGCATTAAATCCTTTTTCTTTCAAGAATTCTTTTACTACAAGTTTCTGATTTACTTCATCATCCTCAATACTAATCTCTTCAAGATCAAGCTCTCCATCAATCTCAAAGTAATCTCTCAGATTACCACCATTCTTAACAAAGTTGTCCAATGCTTCTACTTCCTCACTGGCATACTGAGGTACTGAGTTCTCTTCGATTACGGATTGAAAATAGTCAACAAGCTCTTCAGGAGTAGAAGGGATTTCATCTTCCTCATCAATGTCCCATCCCATTTTTTCTGCCATTACTCCGAAGAATGCGCTCACTGCATTAGTGTCATCATCAGTTTCTTCAGTTTCTGTACTTCCCTCGTCTTCTCCAGTTGAATTATCATCTTTTTCAACTTCTTTATCCTTCCCGGTCTTCTTTTTAGCAGGCGTGTCCTCCTTTTCATCCTCCTTAGTCGAATTATCATCTTCTTTGTCTTTTTTAGGATTACGTAATGCTTCAAGTTCCTCGTCAGTCAATTCTTCTCCAGCAGCATCTATATCCGGATTAATAACTTCTTCTTCCTGTTCAGTCTGCTGTGTTTCTTTTTTTGGTACATTAGCTCCTGGCAGAAAGTCTTCAAATACTTCAAAACCGTTTAATGTAATTTCTTCCATAATTATATATAATTAGATTTATTTTTTCTTTCTTCCTTTATGTTTCCACTTCTTAGCATTCTAAGCAAAGATAGCTCTCTTTCTAGTTAGTGGATTCTTACTATGTGTAAGTTCTTCAGTACTTTTACCAGTACGTTTCTTTAAGGCATTAAACTTACCTCTATTTTCTTTCTTGATATGTATCCCTCCGTCTTTATACTTCGGAATCGGATATTCTGGCATTATCAGTGCCATGTCTGTCTAATTGATCATCTAGTATGTCCTCCAAATTTATATAATTTACTATTAATATAT
>ERZ791573.31-NODE-31-length-100934-cov-12.876575_pt1 | contig 100934 bp, 82 predicted proteins | sample MGYA00509971_ERZ791573 | MGnify/ENA primary metagenome ERZ791573 (study PRJEB30046, sample SAMN00791921) | human gut metagenome | study: EMG produced TPA metagenomics assembly of the A metagenome-wide association study of gut microbiota in type 2...
AATTGCAAGAGTCAGGAGAAGCTTCTGCCCGTTTATGGCAATGCTCTCGTCTACGACCATTGCAAACTTCTTGTCCTTGCATGGCTGCTCATCCTGATAGACAGAGAGACCAAGTTTCTTCACCCAGTTTTCTATGGTGTTGTAGCACGGAACCTTTCCAAATGTATCACCCAACAGCTCGGCGAAGATCTCCAGGATAGTCACGACTGTGCGCAACCCACATGGTGTACGCATGTAGATCAAAACGCAGAGTTGGATGACTACAAGAGGGAATCTATGTCCGGGAACAGGCTCGAGAGTAATCGACTTTGTTCGTCGGTCAATGTTATCTTCCGAACGTCTTTTTTTTTAAGCTCCTTCTTGGTCTTGTCATACTTAGCCTTGATCTTGTCTTTTTGAGATGCAAGTTTCTTGTTCTCTTTACGAAGATGTTTCAGCTCTTCAAGGAGCAACTCTTTATCTTGGTTTGAATCTAACTTTTTCATTGATTTACGTATCTTGGAATTTTATTCAAAGTTACTAAAAATCAACGAGTTATGCAAATTTTCAAAGAACTATTTCGTTACTTAAAACGTTAAATGTCAGAGCGTTATATTAATAATTTAACGGGTGATTTCAGCATCTGTTTTTCGGAACATCTAACTGAACACCCTAAGAAATAACTATCTTGGCAGAGATGTTTAACTTTCCCTGCGTAAATGAAGAAAGATTATTATGTAGTTGTTCGCTCATTCCTTAAAATTCAGATTGTAATTTTTTATGCTGTTAACAAGTATTTTCTTATGCCACTTTAACCAACTCGTCCTTGATGAACCAGTGTCCTTTTGGGTAAACCTCTACGCTCGATGCATCATCGAAGTATGCGAGGAGCGTTTCACGGTTCTCTTTCTCCACTTCATTGGCAACCTCCACGAGGCACCGAAAGCCTGAAAAAACACCTCGTTCCGCATGACATACTCGCGGAGCGTATCTTTTGCTATTGTATTTTGCATAACCGGAATTTTCGTTTACTTGGTTTTACTCCACCTTCAACCCATCAAGCAAATCCTCATTGAAGTACTTTATCCATGCTTCGTACACGTCTTGTGCCGACTGCATAGTGCCTACGAGGAAGCCAGGTGTTTGCTTGAATTCGGAGAGTCCACGGTAATAGTACATCTTGTGCTCATTGTCGATGACAAAGGGCATGATACTATGGCGAAGGCATTCACGAAATAGGATGAGGCGACCGACACGACCGTTGCCATCCTGGAAGGGATGGATGCTCTCGAAGCGCCAATGGTACTCGGCAAGGGTATGGATGGTTATACCTTTCTGTACATGATACCACTCTTGCAGAGACTTCATTTCGTTTGCAACATCGGATGGTTTGCTAGTCTCATGTCCTCCAACCTCGTTTGCCAACTGCTTGTAGTCACCCACGTTGAAGTAGGACTTCTGGGCATCAGCAGTTCCTGTTTTGAGAATGCGATGGAATTCCTTAATGATAGTCTCTGTCAAAGGTTCCTCGATGGTACGGAGAAGATAGTCGAAGGCAACGAAGTGGTTGGTTGTTTCAATTATATCATCCACAGGCACGGCTTCCTGATCCTTGAAACCAATGGTGCGTGTTTCAAAGATGTAGCGTGTCTGCTCCTCGGTCAGCTTTGAGCCTTCGATTCGGTTGGAATTGTAGGCGAGCTGCACCTGAGTCTTATGGTAGAGTCCTCCCTTGCGATGTGCCTGTTGCTCATCAATGAGGAATGAAGTGAGCTTGTTCATATGGTTCCGTTTTATTGTTCTTCTGGCATCCTTACCAGTTCTTCTATGCCGACGTTTAGTGCGAGGGCGATTTCGATGAGAGTTTCCAGTGGTGGCTGGGTGGCGTTAGTCACCCACTTGGAGATTGTTGCTGGATCACGATGGATGGTTTCTGCCAGCCATTTGTTCGTCAACCCACGGTCTGCCAAAATCACTTTTATACGGTTGAGTTTCTTGTCCATACCTTATTTATTATTTGTATGTGTGCAAAATTACTAAATTTTCATCTAAATCAAGATAAATCCTCAAGAATTTATCGTTACATCGGCAATTTTATTGCCAAATTAGAAAATTTAAGGTGGTTTATGATACAAAATCAAGCAAATTCATGATTTTGTTATCGACTTTGCGTGTTGTTGATCATCCCCTATTTTCAATTTGTTGGTACCCTTTTCATGTCGAAAGGGTACCAACATGACTATTTTACCCCGAAAGTGGCGGTATTTTTGCAGTTTTTTCATGGGTTTGCAGGACGTTGAGTAATTTTGCACTGCATTTTCAGTGCGAAACGCGTTAAGCACTGGTGCAAGGATAAGCGTCTATCGCATGGCTTAGGAAGCAAGTCGCATGAGATGGCGCAATGTTTAACTTATAACACGTTACCTATGGTTAACAACAATAATAACACGATGGGGCAACTCGTCGTTATGACCAGGGCGGATCTTGATGCCCTGCTTCAGGATGCTATTGCTGCATCTCTATCTTTGGTCCCTGAATCTGTCAAGGAAAATCTCCTTCCCTCAATGGCTGATGAATATGTAACTCGTCAGCAGGCTGCCAAGATTCTTCACCTTGATGTTTCCTCCTTATGGCGACTGGAGAAATCTGGTCGTTTGGTACCATGCCGTGCTTCTGATCGTCGTGTGCTTTATCGCAAAGCTGACCTTGAAGCATATCTCAATAGCAAGAAAGGAGGCGTAGCATGATGTACATAGATTACGCAAACCGCTATTGGCGAGATGCCCGTGCCAATTTCGCCAGCAACAACTGTGCTTTTCTGTACTTCTTTTTGTTGGATTATGTGAATGGTTTGCGTTGGCAACAGCCGTTCAGATGCCCGACAGCATTGATTACAGGAACCTTCCACATTTCAAAACAGCAGGTTATCAATGCACGTCAGGAACTGGTGAAATTAGGTCTAATCATTTTCAAGGAAGGAACCTCTCGTCAGGTTCCTCCTGTTTACTATCTTACCACAGGAGAAGAAGGAGAGTCTCTTCCTGACTTAGAAAAACTCTCTGTTGGCAAGTCTGTTGGATTGACGGAAGAGAATACTGTTGACAAGACGGTTGGCGAGCCCCAATATAAAGAAATAGATAAAGATAAAAACAATAAATCTCACACTCAGGGGAGTGGGAATATTTCGATTGATTGTCTTGAAGATTATCTGCTTGCTAACAAAGAGTGGTTTCACAATCTTATCACACAGTTGAATCTTGACGAAAAAAGGGGAAAGGACTACATCCATTCTTTCGTGGAATACCTCAGGTTAAGTGATGTAAAAAGTAAAGAGGCGAATGATGCCCGGAAGCATTTCGTCAACTGGGTAAACAAGAAACTTGCGCTCCAACGCAAGACATCGAAGCATGAGACTCCGATAGGTCAAAAGATGACAGACATTGACACTTCGCTTTACGACAAAATGGAGAGATGGTGATGAGTATAGAAGAAGATATTGACAACTTCCTTGCCGATCATAGAAGCCTCCAGCGAGAATATATTCGTGCGATCCCCAGATTTGGCATCCCTAATTTGCCAAAGGAATACTATCAAAAGGTCATAGAAAAATGCATGGGGCACCCATACGAACACTTCAAGGAGTATAACGAGGTATTTGAATGGCTGAAAGACAATCAAGAAAAAGGTCTTTTTCTGATAGGTCCAAATGGAGTCGGGAAAACCGTGCTTTCAATGCAGGTGATACCATTTCTATTTAATCGCTTTCATAAGCGCATCCTAAGCAGATATGCGGCAATAGAAATGACCGATATTGCTACCTATAAAGGCATCATGAAAAAACATCTCTTTGTCATTGATGATATCGGAACCGAAAGCAAGTGCGAAGAGTTTAACTATAAGCGTGAGCTCTTTCCTGATATTATTGATTCCGTGGAACGCGAAGGCAAAATCTTCATCGGGAGTACAAATTTGCCGACCGATAGTATCCTTGAAAGATATGGCAAACGTGCACTGGACCGTATTCGAGGTACGACTAAACTAATCGTCATTGATCACCCATCTATGCGAGGTAAGTAGATGACCTGCGCCACAAAACAACCAAAATCATCAGAAAGAGATAATGCCGATGAGCAGTAATTTCTCTATGTCATTATTCCAAAACGAGCTTGCTCGATACCTGGCACGAAATCGATTTTCAGTTCGCTAAGCCTAGTTAGGTTAACATTTGATTACATTCCAAAAGTGAACGCGCAGCACACGGATTTTGCAAAATCCATAGCCTAATATGGGTTAACATTTGTTTACAAATCAAAGTGAACCCGCGGCTGAGATTTTCAAATCTCTTAGCCTAATAAGAGTTAACGTTTGATAACATATCAACATCAACTCCATGGCGCGTTTTTCAAAACGCTTAGCCTAATAAGCGTTAACTTCCATTAACGGATTAGGCGGCCTCCTCTTCGAGGTTCCTTCGGGGAGCAAGCTCAGGCAAAAATACTGTTTTCAGAAGTTACGAATAGGTGCGATATGTCGCACCTATTCTAGTATGAATTTCTTTGTTTTGTAATTCGTCCGACGGTGTCGGACAAATTTGTATGATAGCCCAAATCGTAGTTTCTGGCCGACAATAATGCTCTCCATCATTACGACAATGCTGCAACAATTGCTTTCTTCTCTTCTTCGCTCAGCCCCATCAGCATTTCAATCAACTGCTTGTTGTCGGCTTTCTTCGATTTCGCCTTTGGAGGTTTGGAATTAAGCAAGTAGTGGTTATATTCCAGCATCTTTGCCAAAGGGTAAGCGCCAATGTAGTTGGATGTGATGTCCCCATTGCCACTATGTCCCATGCTGTCGCTAATGTACTTGTAAGGAACCACGCCCGAATTGTTGAGGTTAGTTGCAAAACAATGTCTCGCCCAGGTTGGCGAAGGTTTCTGTTCCATTCCAAGCATATCAGCAACTTTCTTCATGTGCTCACGAATGTAGCGATTGTATCTTTGAATAACCCATACTTCCTGTTCAGGGGTAATCTGGTCGCTCATAATCGGGAATACCCTTTTACCGAGCTTAGGTTCATTACCATACTTGTCAAGAATGGCTTTTAGCTCCGGAGTGATCGGAAAGATTACCTCACTGGCACTTTCGTTTCTGTCGCGTGTCTTATGGCGAAGGAATCGCATCTGCTTTCCATGGGTCGAATAGTACCAATCATAATATGTCAGGCGAAGTGTATCAGCGAGGTTCTGTCCATCGCCAAGATACATGAACAAGAATAGTCCCAAGTCGCGGAAGATGGCTTGCTTCTCTCGTTGCATATACAGTTCATCTCCATTTTCATCAACAGCCTCGTCCTTCTTCCAGAAGTCATACAACATACGCATGGTTGCTGTATCAAGGAATTCGTGCTTACGACTTTGTGACTTGTTGTAGCCAGAGTCCTTGAACATCTCCTTAGTATCGCCCTTTACAAGTCCTCTTGATATGCAGATATTGACGATTGTTCTAAAGCTGCGCAATCCAATGGCGATGGTCGTTATGCCGAGACCTGCCTTCTTCATTCGCTTCACCCATTCTTGCACGAATGCTTTGTCAATGTCTGCCAAGTACACTTCTGTACCCATATCCTTAATGAAACGCTTGTACACATCCTTATTGCATCTTGCAGAACCAGCTTTACCTTCGTTGAGCTTGCTTTGCATGTACTCTTCCCAAATCGAGTAAATGGTGCTCTTGTCAGATGTTTTGCCGCTATGAACTTCAACAAGCCTTGCTAGTGTAAATCTATCATCAGCCAGCAACACGTTTACGCTTTCTTCTATGGTACCCATGATGCTCTTCAGACTCATGCGCTCCATCGCCTTCTTATTTCGCCCCTGTTTCTCGCATTCGCACAATTCAACCCACTCCTCCATGGACTAGGTCTTGCCTATGCGAAGGTATTTGGACTTGCCGTCAAAGGCGACCCTGACAGCTACGGGGTAACAACCATCATCAAGCTGGCGTCTTGTGTCCAATGTCAAGGTTCCATAAACCTGTCCATTTGATGATATGAATTTTGCGAGACTTGAATCGCCACGATTGGAGTATGACCTAACTTTCGTCTCCTTTTTCATTGTTTCTTTGACCTGTTTTTTTGCCATGGGTAAAACATTGATTTTAGGTCCACAATTTCACCGCGTGAAATTCACGTGAAATTCATTTTCGAAAACTTTTGCTAAGATACGCAATTTCCTCCAATCCGCAAAATAATACAAGTGCTGATTTTCAGCGATTTACAATTTCTTAAGATTTTATGAAACAAAGTGCAAAACTTCTCATAATCTGGAGGTCCTAAGTTCAAGCCCTAGATGGCCCACATTTCTATTACAGCGACTTACGCCAAGGCGTAGGCCGCTGTTTTTGGTTTCTGCGTAAACAATGCGTAAACAAACCATATCTTAATCGTGTCAATTAGTAAGATTCGTGCTTCCAAGAGCCTACATCAACCACTTCCAAACCGGCACCACGGGTATTCCCTCTTCCGTGCCCTCCTCATCATAAGTAATCAGCAGGCACTTCCAATCCTCGTGAGCCTTGGCATACTTCGCCAATGGTGGCACCTCCCTGTTGTATGTGGTCTCATCCTTGATGCTATAGGACACCTGTATGGCCAACTTCTCTTCAGGCACTATGAAGTCTATTTCCTTCTCTGCATTTAGGAAAAACACATTCTCCTTGCCAAATCGTCTGCACAACTCCACCGCTACCATGTTCTCCAGTAATGATGTCTCTGAGTTCATCAGAAACAGGTTCAGCAAGCCGTTATCGATAAAGTAATACTTCTTCTGAGTCTCTTTCTCCGTCAGCTTTCCGACCTCATTCTCCATGGGCAATATAAGCCAGCTGTCAGCGGCATACCCCGCATAGTCAATCGTAGTAGGCACACTGATAGGTGACCCCGTTGACACAATCACATTCTTCAGCCTGTTATACGACAGAGGTTGCTTCACGCTCTCTGCCATTTTCTTGATCAGGATGTTCAGCACCCTGTCGTTCTTAATGTTGTTTCGCGCACAGATGTCACCCAAGTAGATTTTCTGGTAAAGACTTGAAAGCATAGCCCTTTTGTTCTTAAACGACAGGATTTCTGGCAGACCTCCGTAATAAAAGTATTCATTCAGATGCCGCTTCACCTCACTTCTCTGGATAGTGTCATACTCCCAATGTTCCTTTAACTCGACATGCTGCGCTGCCAGATACTCTTTGAATGAATATGGATATGCATCATAGATAAAGAACCGTCCGCCAAGCGTGGTTGCTACCTCCTTGCTCAGCATCTTCGCATTGCTGCCCGTCACATAAACACGATATTTTGCATCAGCCAGTCGGCGCACAAACTTATCCCAGTGAGGAATGTTCTGCACCTCGTCCAAAAATACCACCGGCTTCTTACCATACAGTTCCAGGTGGGCTTCCAGCAGACTGTTGAAGTCCTCCGTCTGGAATTCCGCCAGACGTTCATCCTCAAAGTCCACAAAAAGAATCTCATCCCATCCCTTTCCGGCAGCTTTTAACTGACGCACGCGCTGATACAGCAGGTACGACTTACCCGCATGTCTCACGCCAACAATCACATAGTTGCCGTTCTCTTCGAATTCAACGGGACGGTTCACAATCACCGCCTCATCCACCTCGCGTTGCTTACTGATCAAGCATTGCTTGAGGACATCTTTACTGATACTCATATAAATTGCATTTTATAAGAATTGTGCGATTTTATAAAGTTTGGTTTACAAAGTTAGGTATTTTTTATAAAACAAAATTAACAAACCGTGACTTTTTGCGGTAATTTCACACTTTTTTTATCACAATTTTTTTGGTTTCGGTTCCTTTCACAATAAAGGCGTCATGTAAAGCGGAAGATAGGTGATACCATTCTCTACCTTGAGTCAAGGAGTTGTTGATGTATTTTACGCTTCATAGCAATGTCTTTTACATCTTTTTGAGATTTATCACCATACAAATATACACCTTTTTGAGATATTCAACAAAAATTACATTGAAAATTTACTTGTGATACCCTAAAAATATGGTTTTTCCTCTATATGGTTAACCCAAACTATCATTCTATTGGTCCCATAATCTGGAGGTCCTAGGTTCAAGCCCTAGATGGCCCACAACAAGAAAACAAGCAGTTACGATGCAATCGTAGCTGCTTTTTGTTTATATAGACCTTATAAAAACTGTCTTGTCAAAAAGACACAGAAGATGCTTTGTTGTCAAATGTTCTACAGAAACTAAAAAAGATCTGCTAACAAATTTTTCCGTTCTTTATTTCACTGTCCAAGAAAGAGAATACATATCTTGCACTTTGATAATAAAGCCCTGCTTTTTCATCCATTATTTTTTGATAAGTATCAGAATTAAAAACAACAGACAGGGCATCATTCATATTCATTTCTTTATTTTGACTCATCAACATAATGGCTAATTTTTTAACCAAGTCTGCTTTCATTTCATTCAATTCGTTCATTGTCTTTTCAATAAATTAATTGCACGTTCTGTTCCAAAGAAATACTGAATTGTTATTCCTTTCATATATTTTAATCTCTTAACCAATGTAGGTAGATCAATGAGTTGACATTCGTATTTCCAAAGTTGAACCCCTACTCTATCATTAGCAATTGGTCCAATGACAACATCAAAATCATGAACAGGAACAGATGATGGGTTATTTCTGTTTAACAGAATAAATTTAGCCCATTCTTCGGTATAATCGTCAAAAACAAGACATTTGAGATTCACCATTTCTTTTTCGTCAAAAAAATATTCTTGAACAATGGGAGATCCTGTTTCCATCTGTTCTACCTTGATATCGGCCATATTCTTGGCTTGATGATAATCGGCAGAAAGGTAAAAGCCACGCCCAAAATCTTTATTTGGTTTAGATTTTGCAACGTCTATCTGTTCAAAATCGACATTTGTTCCATGATATAGCTTCATTGCAACCCCCCTCCTTTCTTATGGCAATAATCGGTTATGTCATCAACCATCGACTTGAATGATTGCGTGTGTACATAGTCATAATGTTTATCCAAGAAAGACATTCCTTGGAAACGATGGAGATAATTGAATGCTTGCTTCATCGTTAGCCCGTGTTTTCGTCCGAACTCATAGATGAAGATCATAATCCAATCTAATTTATCGCTTATCGTATATGCCATGTCAAATGTTTTTGTTCCGAGTTGTAAAATTATAATTTTTATTTTAAACGACAAAGCTTTCCACTATTTTTAGTGTTTTTTAGAACTGTTTTTCAATTATAACCGATGATTTCGTACCAAAGCGTTACAAACAGGAGCATCATTGCTGCCCCCTTTCCTGTTCTTCTTGTTTTCCGACAGAAAAACATTTTTTTTTCTTAAGCAAAGCTCATGCTGCCGTTTTAGGGATTTCCCTACAAACCAATAGAGATTCACGCCATGCCTCTTTCAACGGAACCTACTACCTTTGCAAACAGAAAAACAAAACGGACAGCAACCTGTTACAAAAAAACAAAAACAGGCAAAACCCGTTTAAAACCCAAACGAGCAACAACCCGTTATAAAAACAAAAACGAGCAACAACCCGTTATAAAAACAAAACAAGCAACAACCCGTTAAAAAAAACACAGCTTATGAAAAGAAATGAATGGATGGCCCTTATCGTCACAACCTTTTTGATGTTTGCAATATGTCTTTCGGCATCGGCCAAAGGCAAGAAAACCGTGGAGCGCGGCATGACCAAGCAAGAGGTCATGACCATACTGGGCCAGCCCAAGCTGACAAGTTTCGACGCTTATGGCGACAGATGGGATTATTATAAGATCAATGTCCTCACGGGCGAGAACAAGCAGATCACGGTCGGCTTCGACCTTAACGGAAGGGTTGTTGCCTACAACACGCGCTTTGTTGACGACAACACAAGCTGTGATGGCGTCAACAACAGAAACAACGCAGCCACCGACAACAGTCAGCACCCCGTACCTCCATACGGAGCAGGGCCTGATGCGCCGTTCTTTTATGGCCATTGTCTCGACGACGCTTCCTTCGCAAAGCTATATAATAAGGTGAAGAGCGCCAGCTTCGACGACAACAAGTTTGACCTGCTTGAGGTGGCAAGCCTCGGCTGCTTCTACTCATGTGAGCAGACAGCACGCATGATGCGACAGTTCGCCTTCGGCGACAAGCAGCTGAAGGTGCTCAGCATGATGGCCCAGCACATCGTAGACCCGCAAAACGCCATCGTCATCTACAACGTCCTCACGTTCGACAGCGAAAAGGCCAAGGCGGGAGAGATCTTGCGCAACGCAAGACATTGAGACCTTTGTTGCGACACGTCCATAACGCCACCTCTCTCCCTGCCCCGCTTTCCTTAAGCGTTGAGCTCGTTGATCTGACTTATCACCTCATTGTTGGTGCGTTGCATCTTGAAGAAGATGCGGAAAGCGATGACAAGGCCCACAACGCCGCCAATCAAGCCGCCAATCAAGCCGCCATAGACGGCACCCCTCACAAAGTCGGGAGCATCGGCAGGCAGAGCCGTCCATGCCTCCACACCGCTCCACAACAGCCACACCACAAAGGCGGGCATGAACAGAACCATCTGCACGGAGCGCTGGCGCTTCATGCGTGTGAGCTTGGAGATGGTGGTGAGCAGATTGTTTCTGCTGTAGTCTTCATCGCCAAGCGCCGAGACGTTAATGCGGTAATCGGCAATGACATCAACCACCACGACCGCCAAGATGAACAAATAGTTGAGCCATGAGAGATGGGCAAACTCTTTGATGCCCAGCCACATTATGGCTATTACAGGAATGAGGCAGAACTCAAAATAAATATATTTCTTGATCCACGACATGCTCTTCTTCATGGAACGTATGATAAGCTTCTCGTTCACAATCTTCTGTTGGTTGAGCTGAGCCTTGAAATTCTCCATCTGTGAGCGCAAAACCTCAAGTTCGTTATAATTCTTATTGTTTTCCATATCCGTTGTTAGTTTTTATTCGTTCGACATTTTTTTCAGTTGCACCCTTATTCGCGTCAGACGCACCGACACGTTCTTGGCGCTGATGCCCACAATCTCCCCGATCTCGTCATAGCTTATCTGCTCGAGCCACAACAAGATGATGGCTCTGTCCAGAGGTTGCAGACGCGCAATCCTGTCATGCAACATCCGCACCTGGGCCGTCGACTGCTCCTGTGAGTCAAAATAGTCGACATCCATAGACAGCTCAGCCTTTCTGTTTCTGCGTTTCTTGCGGTCGATGGTTATACATGTGTTGAGCGTCACACGATAAATCCAGGTCTTGATGTCGCTCTTGCCTTGGAACGATCCGTAACCGTTCCACAGCTTCACCAGCACCTCTTGAAAGAGGTCTGCCACCTCGTCGGCATCGTTAGAGAACATGTAACACACCGAATAGATCGTGCTACGGTTATCTTTCACAAGCTGCGAGAATTGTTGTTCTGTATTATTCATTTGCTTGTTCTTTAAATCTGTTTTCTGCTTCTTAGACAATCCACACAAGGGGTTTACTACAGAAACGCAGTTTTTTTTCTTTTATTTCAGCATATTTCTGCTTTTGCCGATAAAAAATTCAGCACATTTTTGCTTTGCCGATAAAAAACCACAGCAAGCTTGGCTTTGCCGATAAAGCATCACCCCGATGGTTTCTATCTAAGAAAAGTGCGGAAATCCGCAAAAATCTTTCGTAAGCTTACGCCTTGACAAACCCCTTCTGCTTTTTATTTATAGAGTTGCACTTCAAGCATTCTTTTGTAGATAGAATGAATAACAAATGCGGAAAGATGCGAAAAGATGCGGAAATAATCGGAAAATTTCCGCATTTTTACAGAAAAGAAGATGTTATTTCGTGAAACTTCAGCACGCAACGCCATCAAATTACGTCTTTCTGTTATCTCCATTTTATTATTCAGTAAAAACATATTGCAAGGCGCTTCAATAACATTGACTTCGCAAATGCCATGGTTACGCGTCGCAAATGCCGTGGTTACGCGTCGCAAATGCCATGGTTACGCGTCGTAAATGCCATGGTTACGCGTCGCAAATGCCATGGTTACGCGTCGCAAATGCCATGGTTACGCTTCGTAAATGCCATGGTTACAATCTTCAAGCAATGGTGTTTTGGCTTACAAACATGCTTTGCAGAGGATGAAAAAATGTTAAAGAGGAAGCATTTTTACCCCAGTTTTGCATAAATATACAGAATGACAGAAAGACAGCAAACAAAGCCTTACTCTTTCAAAATGCACAAAATTATAGTTAAAACTCAGCCATAAATTGTTAACAGTTCTTAAACACGCCCCTCTTTTGTCATTAAGCCTCTTTGAGGTCGTCAAAGAGGCTTAATGAGCTCCTCAAAGAGCCTCTTTGACAACGTCAAATGGGCACTTTCATTTTGTCAAATGGGCTTAACGGGAAACTGAATAAATATACGATCCAAAGTGCATATTTATGCATCGTATAAGATGGCTAAATTATTTTCTGAACCCATTGGCGGAATTTGTGGGTTAAGTGGAGTTATCCATTCCTATGATCTGTCAAAGGCAAGTGTGGCTGACCTCCATTATATGAAGGATGTAAAACATACATGGATGAAAAGCATAAAATATTCAGACTGAAAGAATATTTAGTATCCACCCTTATGTCGTTGGGGCTTTAAACAGTTTACGAGCAAGGAAGCCACGGTAAAGAAAATTCCTACCCCCACCACACCTGTCCACCCGTAATGCTGCCAAGACAGGCCGGAAACGAATGTACCGGCAGAACCACCCAAAAAGTAAATGGTCATATAAACGGTATTGATACGATTGATGGCAGAAGCGTCAAGGGCTACTACGCTGGTCTGATTCGACAAATGGATGCATTGCATACCGGCATCAATCAGCAAGATAGCAATTATCATCCATAAATAGCTGTCATTCCACCAAAATGCCAGTATCCATGCGGCCAACACTACACATCCTCCGGCAATAGAGAAGAACCTCGCACCGTACTTTTGGACGTAGCCGCTGATGAAAACCACCGTGGATGCACCTGCTAGTCCACACAAACCGAGTGCTCCGATAATGTCGTCGCTAGCAAAAAAAGGTTCCTGTTTCATCCGAAAAGCAAGGCAACTCCACAAAGCGAAGAACGAGCCATAAGCCAATGCCGCCCTCAGCGATGCGATACGCAAGTACGGGTATTGGGAGAGCAGGCGCAACAAAGATTTCATCAACCCTGCATAGTTTTCTTGAGAATAGGTAGACAGCGCGGGTAGCATCTTGTGAATCATCAGGAAGCATCCGAGCATAAACAAGCAAGCTACAAAATAGACGGAACGCCATCCCCATACGTCAGCCAGAACGCCACTGAATACCCGTGAACCAAGAATACCTACGAGCAGGCAAGATTGTATAATCCCTACGTTGCGCACCTTGTGCGCAGGGGGTGAATAGTAAGATACTAATGGAATGAAAAATTGCGGCATAACCGAAGATGCGCCGGCAAGCAATGATGCGCCCCACACCCAATAGATGTTCGGGGCAAGGGCTATGGCAAGCAAGGCGCACGAAGATATGATATAATTGGTCAATATCAGCTTCTTTCGTGAGACCAAATCACCAAGCGGGATGACAAACACAAGTCCGGTCACATAGCCTATCTGTGTCAATGTCGCTACCATGCTAGCAGAAAAGTCGTTTACCGCGAAATCTTTTGCCATGCTACCCAACAAAGGTTGGTTGTAGTAGCAGTTGGCAACGGAAAGTCCGGTAGCAACTGCCATCAGAGCCAACAGAGGTACCGGAATGCCTTGGTTCTCTCTTAATTCACACTTCATTTGTCGCCTTCTTTCAGTATGACACCACTTTCAATCCTATCAAGGATGCAATGAGCGCGAAGAGGAAGAAAAGCCGGATGGGAGTGGCAGGTTCCTTGAAAACGAATATCCCAATCAAAACCGTACCAACCGCTCCGATTCCCGTCCAAATGGCGTACGCAGTTCCCAAAGGCAAGGTCTGTACCGCTTTGGCAAGCAAAGTCATGCTCAGCACGGTAGAGGCAAGGAAACCGCTTCCCCACAAATAAAATCCAACTCCTGATGCCGCTCTCGCTTTCCCTAAACAGAATGTGAGGCTCACCTCAAACAATCCTGCCAATAATAAGATTATCCAATTCATACCTATGTTTTATTAAATTCGGGCGCAAAAATAAACAAACAATCCCTAATAGCTTTTTGCATTTGGTAAAAACAGACTTTTCATTTGACAAAAAACATCTGTTTATTCTCGTTTCCGTATGCTATTTTATAATTTTGCACACTAACAACAGCAATGAACTATGGATATAAAGGAAATCATCAACCAAAGATATGCCATGCCGGACGCATCTTTGGACAGGTTGCAACAATGCCTGACGGAAGTCTCATATCCCAAAGGATTCCGAGTATTGGAATGTGGCAAGGTGGAGAAAGACATCTTTTTCATTAGACAAGGCATTGTCCGTGCCTATACTTCGGTGGATGGGAAAGAAATTACTTTTTGGGTCGGCAAAGAGGGAGCGACCCTTGTTTCTATGAAAGGCTATGTAAATGACGAGCCGGGATATGAAACAATGGAATTGATGGAAGATTCCGTCTTATATGTATTGAAAAGGAAAAAATTGAAAGAGTTGTTTTCGGAAGACTTGCACATCGCCAATTGGGGACGGCGTTATGCGGAGATGGAGCTGCTTGCCACTGAAGAACGGCTGATTTCTATGTTGTCCGCTATCGCTTCGGAACGGTATAAGGAGCTATTGGAGAAAGAACCAGATTTGTTACAGCGATTGCCGTTGGGAAGTATCGCCACCTATCTAGGCGTAACGCAGGCAAGTCTGAGTCGGATTAGGGCAAAAATCACACGGCCGTAATACTGGTCGATAAACTCCGGGGATCACCACTAAGTTACTAAAAATCAGCGACATGTACAACCTTTTACTCATATTTGTCAACTTAAATTAATTTCGCCAACGGGTTTTCCTGACCACCAGATAAGCGTCGTGCCTCCTTTTCCCACATCGTTGGTTGGCTCAAGAACCTCCTGATCCGTCTTTTTACCGTAGCGTGGCATGGGGTGACATTAGGTGACATTAGGTGACATTAGAAAAAGCCTCTATTGTCACCCGTAAACATCTGATTATCAAACAGCTGTCTTGTGTGGTGACAATAGTGACATTATTTCGAAGAAAAAAAAATTCATATAAGGCTTACTTATTTGCTTCTCACGTTGCCCCTTTGTGCTTTCGTCTTACTTTTCTTTATCTTCTCCGTACATCTTTTTATAGGTTTCGTTATAATGGATGATGGCATCTTGTAGTTCTCTGATTTTTCCCAAGCGTTTCAATACGCGTGTTTGTGTATGGAAAGCAGTTTCGTTTATAGGGTCGATATAGAAGATACATTTTACACAGCGCAAGACTGACTTATAGTCAGATTGCTCTACCGATGCGTTCATCAGTGCAATGAGTGGTTTGAGCAATAACTGTTCTGTGCTCGATTTGAAGGTATCGAGTACAGGTGCATCCATAAACGTGAGAAATTTTCCGCGACACACAATATCGAGAATAGGAATGCGACGCTCATACAGGTTGGCCGTTTCATCGTTTAATAAATTGAGCAGTGAAAAATAATCGCAATGGAAGGTAGCTTGGGTGTCCAACTTAAATTTACCTGATTCGTAGACCAGTGTTATGCCTTCAAACTCTTTTAGAACACGTCGCAGATGGTTGATGGCCACGCTTTTTGAGTTCTTAATTTTTTCAGGCGTTTTGTAGCCCCACATTTCGTAGCCCAACTGTTGAGACGAAATGCCTCCTTCAGCGTTGTGTTGAAGGATGAGGCATAATAACAGACGTAGCTTGTCGGTAAATAGATAACTTATATCTCGTCCGTTGCGTCCGCAAGCTGTAAAGTTACCAAAAAGGTATAGGGTGTTGGGTTGTAAACCTTCGGCCTCGGGTTCGCTGTCGTTGTTTACGATAATTCGTCGGCGTTGCGCTCGATGAAATAGCCAGACACCGGTAGTAACAATGGCAGCAAGCAGAGCTATTATGTAGGGTAGCCATGACGAATGTGCTTGGTCGTGTTCATAATTTTCAAATACCGCTTCGGTAATGGCTGGTGCGTTGATGCTGTAGGCATGTAGCGTGTTGTGATGCTCATCTTTATATTCGTGCACGGTAATAATGAAACGATGTAGCAACGAGTCGAAGTAGAGCGATGTTTCAGTTTCGATACGGTCGGGGTGTATTAGTATAGAGTCGCCAAGTTGACAGAAATGTCCGTCGCGTAATGAAAAACGGTATAGGTGAATGTACGAGTTTGACTTAAACTCAGAATAACCAATGGTGTAGAAACTGTCGCGTGTAAGCACCATCGATTTTGAGAACACGATATCGCGGTAGTGTTTCCAGTCAATGTTCCACACTTTTTCTAAACGATTTGTACGCGTGTCGTATCGATGAAGATCGTAAAAGAAGCGGCGTCCCACCGTTTGGTCGCCCGACTCGTTTCCCATGCCGCCAAAGATGTAGGCATAGCGTTTGCCATCATAGCCCATCGATAAAAAATAGCGTGGAAAGCGTTCGCCCTGCACCTCGTTCAGCATGTGCCAATGGTGGTCAGAAACATTGTAACTGTAAAAGCGCGAGCTGTATTGCATGTTGGCAAAACCGCCATAAATGATGAATTGCTGCGTGTCGGGGCGATAGAAAGATCCGTGGTGGTGCATCTGCCCCTCGTTTATCTGTACGGAGGCCTCGGTGTTCCACTGATAGGTGTCGAGGTTGAGGCTGGCTACCGAAGGCTCTTCGTTGGTTTTCTTTTCGCGAAAAGCCTCGTAGGTATATAAGCGGTGGCGTGTGGGGTCGATAAAGTTGGTGCCCAGGTATAGTTTTACGGGGCACGGTTGCGCAAAAGGTTGGCGCTGTGTGGTGCCCGTTATCACATTATAAATATATAAGGTGTCGTTGTTATAGTAAAGCAACTGGTGGTTAGGGGCAAAAAAGTTGTGGCCAGCAGGCGTGCCCGAAGCCCATGACAGTAGCGGTGTCCAGTGATAATGATCGTTGATGAGCCAATAGGGCGAGTTGACGGTGCCCACGGCGTGGTGCTGATCGTCAAGCACCGTTGTGCCCGACGTTTGTTTTAGCGGAAAGCGCCAGCGGCTGTCGGCATCGCTTACCATCAGGTTGCGCATGGCAAACGAGGGCACGTCGATAAGATAATCGCTACGTCCGAACACGATGTTGGTCTGCATTGTACGTGGCAAGCTGTTTTTGCCTGTGGGCAGTGTTGCGCTCTTTTGTTCACCATCAATGCTCATGCTGATGGTTTGCTGCTTCATGTTGAAGGAAATGTGCACATTAAACCACTGTTTCAGCATGAGTTTCTGTCGGTTAAACCGTATTTTGATGAGACATTTATAGCCTTCACGGTTTAGCTCAAAATAGTCGTTTCCGCGACCATCGTAAAACACATTGAAAATCTTATTTTCGGTTTTATCTATTACGCGCACAATATATCCCACTTCTTCGCGATAAGGTAGACGCATATCGAACGAGATGTCGAGGCGTTCAATAAATTGTTCTTCCTTGTCTCCAAACACACTGTATGAGGTGCGCTTTTCTATTGAGTTGGCAGGATTTAGAAAGGCAAGACCGCCCACCTTGGCATGAATAGGTGTCGGTAAAAGTATGAACAAGGTGGCGATGAGTATCAAAAAGCGTGTGTAGGCTTGATGGTATAGTATGTGTGCGTAGGATTTTATGTGCATAGGTATGATGTTGTTTTATTTGTTGCAAAGATATAAAAAATATTGTATAATGTAAGTAATGGCCTCTTTTAATTACAATAATATGATTAAAATTCCCTTTTTATAGGGTTAATTAGGGATAAAAATAGCTTAAATTTACTTTTTATGGGTTATTTTACAGTCAGATTAATGGTTTTTTTCTGAAAATAACCGCTAATTAACCCAATTGTTAATATGTGAAAATGTACTTTTGCGTTTGTTAAATGTGGAAACGGATCAAACTACTTCGGTTTCTTGCATCCGTAATGATGTATGCTGGTGATAATTTAATGAAATAATAACAAACCTACAAAATATAATAAAACTATGGTGACAAAAAAACTATTTAATCTGCTTACAACTGTTTTTCTTTTGGGTTGTTTAGCATGGATGGCTACGTCATGTAGCGACGACGACGATAAGGGAGGCTTGGGCACAGGCACCGTATCGGGTATTATTACTGACGACTATGACGCACCGCTTGAGGGCGTGGCCGTGAAGCTGGAGGGTGGCACCGCTACGGCTACCACCAATGCTAACGGCGAGTTTACATTAAATGATGTGGCGAAGGACAAAGCCATTCTTACTTTTTCAAAGCAAAACTACCAAACCATCAGCGTTACCATCACACCGAAGAGCTTTAGCAATGGTGTGGCACTGGTTAACGCATCGATGATATATGCTGCGGCCAAGATACAGGGCACGGTGCTTGATGGCAAGCATGGCAACGCACCGCTGGATGGCGTAAAGGTTAGCATTAGCGAAACACAAACGGTAACCACTGGTGCCGACGGTACCTTTACCATCGATAATCTGCCTCTTGATGCTTACACCGTAACCTTTACCTATGATGGATATGAAACGGTAACTCGCACACTGGGCATTGATGGCTTTATTGATGGCACCGCAACGGTAGATGTAACAATGGGTGGCCGACAGATATTGCCTCACAAGACCCTTGACGACTTGATGAACGCTGACCACTGGTTCTTTAGCGAATATCGTGGTGGCCGCAACGGACAGGATTATCCTCACTTCGACTGGTCGACCGACTTTATGGCTGCGCTCGACTTCCAAGGCGCTTGGGAAGAGCAGAACGAGGGTACCACCTTGCAGATACAGAACAATCCGGGCGACGACCAGGCACATCCTGCCGATTTGAACAACTTCGACTCGTATGTATATGGTCTGAAGCGCATTACTGAAGATAACAAGATTATGACCATACAGTGCCGCACACACTCGGCATCTAACGACGACCCCGCTGTTTGGGGCGTACAGGTGGTTGATATGAGCCAGGCATCGCCCTCGGCCGTGAAGCTGGGTGAAAACCGCACACTGAACAGCGAAGACTATAAGAGCGAGGTATTTGACTTGAGCGACTATGTGGGTAAAGACGTTATCATAGCCATAGGTATCTATCGTGCTCGTACTGGCGACTATTGGAAACAGTTTGTACTGCGCCGTTTGGCTTTCAACAAAACTGCTGTTAATGAGGGCTTCTGGGGCTGGCTGCCTGGAACAGCTATTAATGACGAACTGTCGTCATGGGGCCTCACACAAGAAATGGTGCGTTCGGCCATGCCACAAACAGTTTATAGCTTCTCGGGTGTATCGCCAATGAATGGCAACCGTGACAATTATGGCAACGCTTACCACTCATGGCGTGATGTGAACCATTTGTTTGCCCTGTGGTCGTTTGTACCTCTGCATAAAGATACCGAGCCGTTTGCTGGCGAGGGCTTTGTGATGAAGACCAATGGTGGTGGCACACCTGTAAGCCTTACCGAGCCTCAGGCTTATGTGTATGCTAAATTCTCAATAGCTGCTGGCCACGACCACTTTACCTTGCGCTGTCGCAACTTTAGTAGTGCTAATCCTACAGTGTTTAAGCTTACAGCCATCACCAATGATATGGCAGTGAAGCACATTCTGCCCTCTAACGTGTCGGCCAACCAATGGGGCGAGGCTGGTGACGGCTGCGTAAGCTTTGTGCATGAAGATGGTGGTAAGGGCAACCCCGAGGCATACGCAACCTTTACCTATGATCTGACCGAGTTTGATGGCAAGGACGTAACGTTATGTCTGGGCGTGTATAAGGGTACTGATAATGGCGATGAAAATAAGTTATGTATCTATAGTGCCAATCTTAACTAAGGCACGCTCACCCCAAACATGACAATATCGTGGGGCGGTATCTTTAAAAGTACATCCCTTGCCGCCCTTCTTTTCCTTTTGAGACGAAAGTAAAAGGATTGTCTATATATATTAATGTGAAGTCGACTGGCGGGGCACTCAACCTCGAGGCCCTCGCACAGCGACTTCTTGAAACGCTAAACAACACAACGAAATGATGAAAAAAACCTTATTACTGATAGGCGCTGCGCTATGCTGCATGGCCACACTCTCGAGTTGCGAAAAAGAGAAGATGAACAGCATGCACTATGACCTTGATGGCCAACCCTTGCCCACACAGCAAGGGGCTGAACTGGCTTCTCTCAACCTCTCGCGCGCCATCACTTTGGCCGACTCGGCCTTTGCACACAACTTTACAGGCAACACAATGAAACTGTTGCGCTACTATAACCCCATCACCAAGAGCACTGAGAGCGAGGTGGGTAGCGTGTGGATGTATACCAGCGCCATTGAGGCGGTGAACGGCATACTCGAGTCGTTAAAGGATATGCAGAAGCAGGTGCCTGACCTGTATGCACAAAACTATGAGCGCTATTTGGGCAGGCTGACCAATCTGTACGACGGACTGGAATATTATGCTGGCACCTACACCCTTACCTCGTACACACAAACTAAAAAGTGGACGGTGTATGGCGTAAACCGTGCCGACGATAAAGGGGGCGCTAACGTTACTGGCGTATTGAACGTGTATGACGACCAGCAGTGGATTATCCGTGAGTTGCTGCGTTCGTATAAAATCACTGGCAACACCGACTATCTGGCCAAAGCAGAATATCTTACCGACTATGTGCTGGATGGATGGGACTGTACCCTGAACGCTAATGGCGAAGAGAATGGAGGCATAACCTGGGGCCCAGGCTATGTGTCGAAACATTCGTGCAGCAACGGCCCTATGGTGAGCCCGTTGGTGTGGCTGTATGAGATATATCGTGGCAAGGCCGATGAGATAACCTATCGCAAGGTAGACCTTGACGGACACCGCTATGAGGTGACAGAGAAGAAGGCCGACTATTATCTTAACTTTGCTAAGAAGGTGTATGCCTGGCAAAAGAAGCATCTGTTGAACGCTGATGGCGTTTACTACGACCTTATTGGTGCCGAGGCAGACGCTCCGCAATATGAGTGGGTTGATGGTAAACAGTATCGTAAAGGATTGGCACTGACTAACCCTTCGGGCCGAAGCTATAGCTATAACAGCGGCACCATGCTGTCGGGCAGTGCCGATTTGTATCGCGTTACGCGCATAGCACAATATCTTGACGATGTGAAGGCGCTGTCATTGGCTACCTTCAATGTGTTTGCATCGAAAGACCCCGTGCGCGAAGGCTATTATGCTTACGCCGTTGATGGCTTTAACCCCTGGTTTAATGATGTGCTGATGACGGGCTATGCCGAGGCCTATGGCTATGACGATGTGTCGCACAACAGCCTTAACTACTATCAGGCTAACCTTAACTATGCTTGGGCTAAGTATATAAAGAACGGCACACTGCCCGTAAACTTATTGGTGGGCTGGAGCCAAACGGCTGTCAACAATAAGGTTGAGGCCATGTTCTCATTTGCCTATGCTTCAGAGTATGCTGTGCTGGCTAACTGCCAACGCAAAATAACCGAATAACGTTTTCAAAGCAAACAATGTTATGAACATAAAGTCATTATTATTTATATCGGCTCTGGCCATGAGCTCGGCGGCGGCACAAGCGCAGGGCATCATGGTAAAGGGCAAGGTCGTTGACCAACACAACGAGCCTATTATTGGCGCTACCGTAGGCGTGGATAATGGCAAGGCCAAGACCGTGACCGACATTGACGGCAACTATACCCTTCAGGTGCCTGCCAATGCACAAATTGTTGTTAACTATATCGGCATGAAGCCCGCCACACAAAGTGTGGGGGGACGACGCGAGCTCAACTTTATATTGCAAGATGATGTAAACCAGCTACAAGATGTAGTGGTTGTGGGCTATGGTACGCAGAAGCGTGGCTCAATAACAGGATCGGTAGCTGCTGTAAAGGGCGATGAGATGATACGTACCAAGAACGAGAACCCGCAAAATATGCTTACGGGCCGTGTGGCTGGTGTGCGTGTTTGGCAAAAGAGTTCTGAGCCTGGCTCGTATAACAACAACTTCGATGTGCGTGGTATGGGAACACCGCTGGTTATTATCGACGGTGTACCTCGTGATATGAGCGACTTTCAGCGCATGAACGCTGATGACATTCAAGATATCTCGGTGCTGAAAGATGCATCGGCATCAATCTACGGTTTGCGATCGGCCAATGGCGTAGTGTTGGTAACCACTAAGAAAGGTCAGGCTGGTCAAACCAAGTTCTCGTATAATGGTTCGTACACTATACAGTCGCCCAAAAGCATGCCCAAACTGCTTGATGCTTATAAAACCATGACGCTGTATAATGAGCGAAACTTGAATAATGTGAATGGTGGTTCGAAGATTTATACCGACGAGATGTTTGACGAGTTTAGAAACGGTACGCGCCGCGAAACCGACTGGAACGACCTTATCTTTGCCAAGACATCGCCACAGAGCAGCCATAACATTACGGTGTCGGGCGGCAATGATAAAACCCAGTATTTCGTGAGTTTTGGTGCCTTCTATCAGGAAGGCTTCTTCAAGTCGGGCGACCTCAACTATCAGAAGTATAACCTCACCTCAAACCTTACCACTGAGGTGTATCGCGGACTGAAGCTGTCGCTCAACATCAACGCGATGAGCGACAAGCAGAACAACCCCTATTGCACATCAACCGACATTATACGTAACTATTGGCGACAGGGCGTGCTCTTCCCAGCCTATGCCGATGAGGCGGGCACCATGCTCAACTACGATGGCCTGGACCTGGAGGAGAACACGGTGGCAAAGATGACGGCCGACATATCGGGCTATCGTCGCTACAAGCAGAGCCAGGTGCTTACCTCGGGCATCGTAGAGTATGACTTTGGTACGCTGACCGATGTGCTGAAGGGCTTGAAGGCAAAAGCCATGTTTAGCTACGACTATCATTTGAACAACAACACTATCTATCGCAAGCAATACTATCAGTATGCCTACGACCCGGCCACACAAACTTACAAACAAAAGTTGTATGCATCAAGCGCGCCCAGCAATCTGCGACGCGAGCATTACGACACGCAACAATTCTTGTCGCAATATACCTTAAGCTACAATCGCGACTTCGGACCACACAGCATAGCTGCTGTGGTGGGTATGGAAACACAGCGCCGCACGGGCGACAACTTCTATGCCATGCGCAATCTGGCCTTCTCTTCGCCTTATCTCTTTAATGGCGTAGAGGAAGGACAGATAGCAAACAGCGCTACAGGAGGTATCTACTCGGCCAACTATAACGCCTTTATCGGACGTTTAAATTATAGCTTTGCCCAACGTTACCTTATTGAAGGTCAGTTTCGCTATGATGGTAGCTCGAAGTTTGCGAAAGGACATCGTTGGGGCTTCTTCCCATCAGTGTCATTGGGCTGGGTGGTATCAGAAGAGCCGTGGTTTAAGAAGATTGGCTTCTTGAAGGGCATTGACCAGCTGAAACTACGTGCCAGCTATGGAGAGATGGGCGACGATTCGGGCGCCAACTACGACTGGGTGGCTGGATATACCTATCCGTCGACGAGCGGAAACTCAGAAAAGGGTTATTATAACCAGTATACTCCGGGCTTTATCTTTGGATCGCAGTTTGTATATGCCGCCACACCGATGGCTATTCCTAACGAACTGATTTCATGGTATAAGGCTAAAACCTTTAACGTGGGTGTCGACTTCGATACCAATAACAAGCTGTTCGGCTTCTCGCTCGACTACTTCAGCCGTAAGATGACGGGCTTATATGAGTATCGCACCTCTGAGTTTCCTACCGTTATTGGCGCTAACCCGCCGCGCGAAAACGCCAATAGCAGCCGCAACTTTGGTATGGAGCTTGAGCTTCGTCACCACAACCGCATAGGTCGCGACTTTGTGTATAACGTGAAGGGCATCGTTACCATCACCCGACAAAAGTATCTCACCGCTATACAAAACGGACCGTATGCTAACGCCTACGATCAGTGGCGAAATGATCATCTAAACAATCGTTATCAAGGTGTACAGTTTGGCTATGAGGGTAATGGACGTTACCAAAATTGGGACGAGATATGGAACGAAACGCTCTATCATGAGAAAGACCTCTTGCCAGGCGATTATAAGTATCTCGACTGGAACGGAGATGGCGAGATAAACAGTCAAGACGAGCATCCATATGCCTTTGACCAAACACCGTGGATGAACTATTCGCTCAGTTTCGACTGTGCTTATAAGGGTTTCGACTTTAGTATGCTGTGGCAAGGTTCGGCACTGGGATCAATGTCGTACGAAGAGCCGCTCTACTCGATATGGGGACAGAACGGTGGTGGCGCCCTGGAGCAATATTGGGATCGCTGGCACCCCGCCGACGAGAACGCCGACCCCTATGACCCGAACATCGAATGGGTGAAAGGATATTATGCCTATACAGGACATTATCCTTCGGCCAACTCTACCTTCAACCGTGTTAGCACTGCCTATCTGCGCCTGAAGCAGATAGAACTGGGCTATACGTTGCCGAAGTGGAAGGCTTTCCCCTCGCTCAACTTGCGCGTGTATGCTAATGCCTACAACCTCTTCACCATCACAGGCGTGAAGTTTGTTGACCCTGAGCACCCCAGCGACGACCTTGGACGCCTCTATCCGCTAAACCGCACCTACACGTTTGGTGTGCAAGTGTCGTTCTAAGGCGTAGCATCATTAAAAGGTATTATATATATAATGTATAACATCATTCACAGACAAAATATATGAAAAAAATCATTATATTTCTGGCAACAGCATTGCTTGCCACTTCGTGCGTAGACATGGATGTGCCACCAAAGAATGTCGTTACTGCCAACCAACTGCTATCTGATGAGTCGGGCATCGACATTTACATGGCGCGCTTGTATAGCTATATGCCGTATGAAGATTTTAAGTATCAAGGACAGTGGGGCTTCAACTTCAACGGATGGCTCGTGTCGTTAGGCATTGAAGGCACGGGCGAATGTCTTGACCGTGATGGCATCTGTGCGGCCTTTACGGGCGAGAATACTCCTTATTGGGGTATGGCTTTCTCTGAATTGCGTGATGCTAATTATCTTATCGAGAATCTTCCTCGGTATAAAGATAACTATCCTGAAATAATGTATAACCACTACCTAGGTGAGGCTTATTATGTACGGGCAACCGTGTTCTACACTATGGCAAAGCGTTTTGGTGGTGTACCATTGGTAACAAAAGTTATTCAATACCCAGCCGATGCTACCGAACTGGAGGTTCCTCGAGCCTCAGAAGAGGAAACCTGGGACCAAGTATTGGCCGACTATGACAAGGCTATTGAATTGTTGCAACCCACAAGTCCAAAACAAGGATACTGTAATAAGTATAAAGCGTTGGCATGGAAGTCGGAAGCCATGTTGTATGCAGGCAGTGTGGCTAAGTATAACCAAACGGTGGCTGGGCATCTCACGGGCTTGGGTAAGAAGACGGGCGTGCGTGTCATGGGCTTTGCCCCTGACCGTTGGGAGGCTGCTTCGCATAAGTATTTCACCGAAGCATACAAAGCTGCCAAAGAGGTAATTGACAGTAAGCGCTACTCGCTTTACATGAAGAAATGGGCCGATGGCGATGCCGACGCGCAATACCAAAACATGGTAGACATGTTCTTCGACGATGATAGTCCTGAGAATATCGATGTGCGCGAATATTCGTATCCCACCGCCACACATGCTTATGATGCTTACAACTCGCCCTTCGTTTACCATAGCCCGCTGTCGTGCGGCATGTGTCCTACCGAAGACTTTTGCGAACTGTTTGATGGCTTCGACCGTTATCCTAACGGCTCTATTCGTGTGACCGATGGTACATCGAACACCACAGGCCATTATGTGCTGTATGATCAGCCTATGGATTTCTTTAAAAACGTAGAGCCGCGCCTCAGGGCATGGGTTATCTATCCTGGCGACTACTTTAAAGACCGTAACCAGGAGATACGCACTGGCACTTGGGTGGGCGCTGCTCCTATCAGCCCCCTCTTCGACGACTATTCGTATGCTACCTCGCAGAAGACCTATCAGCAGTTGGATGCTTACACCAAGAAGCCTAAGCAGCTGTATCTTAGCTCTAATGCAAACAGTAGCCAAGAACAGGTGCCCCTTGACGATGGCACAACAATGAACGCTTCGGGTGCTAATGGCCCATTCTACGCCAATGGCGAGTCGTGCTTGACAGGCTTGATGATACGTAAATATCTTAACCCCAGCGCTTCGGCCGAGATAGGCGAAGGCAAGTCGGAACAGCATTTCTTGCTGATGCGTTATGGCGAGGTGCTGCTGAATATGGCTGAAGCCGCTGTTGAGATGTCAATGGCAGGTGTTTCGGCGCCTGATGGTGCTGACTTGATGCAAGAGGCCACCAATGCGGTGAACGACATTCGACGCCGCGCTGGTGCCAATTTGCTCACCACCACATTGCCTAATACCGACGATGGCCGCGATATAGTGCGCCGTGAGCGTCGTAAGGAGTTGGCCTTCGAGTCGAAAACAAAGTGGGATTTGCGTCGCTGGCGTGTGCAACATTATGAGGGACGCGATGGATTCTGGGGTGAGAAACGCGATAAAACAACTTATAGTGACGCCAGCCGTTATCGCTTCCGTGGCCTTTATCCTTTCTACTCAACTCAGGCCAAGAAGTGGTTCTTTGATGTGCACTTCCAGTTTATCAGCCAGAAGACGTTCGATTATTCGGTGCTTGATTATTACTGGAATATTCCTGATGGTGAGGTTACAAAGAGTGCTGTTATCGACCAACAACCTAACCGTTAAGGCTTGTGTATAAGCTTCATAAATAATCGTAACATTCAATGATAATGCCGCAGCATAGTGGCACAAAAAGAAAATAACGATATGAAAAAAATAGGATTTTTAGCTTTGTTGTTCGCCTCGATGTCTTTGGCGTCATGCGACCTCTTTGAGATGGACAACTACGAATCGCCCTCAGAAACTATTCATGGCGCGGTGGTTGATGCCGAAACAGGCGACTCGATACGCACCGACCAGGGTAGTGAGGGTATACGTGTGCGTTTGACGCAGCTCGACTATAGCGAGAACGCCAGCCACAACCCCGACTTTTATTGCATGATGGATGGCTCTTTCCAGAACACAAAGCTGTTTGAGGGCATCTATAATGTGCGGGTTGATGGACCTTTTATCCCACTGGTGCGCGAGAGTAAAGATGGTGTGCCTCTGGCTAATGAGACAAAGGATGTAAAAATTAAGGGAAAAACCGAGGTGATATTCAAGGTGAAACCGTTCTTGCGTGTAGAGTTTGTGGGCTATCCCACGGTGTCGAACGGGCAGATAACGGCCAAGGTGAAGGTGACACGTGGCGTTTCACGCGACGAGTTTAAATCGTATATTGAGCCGATGGGCAACTATGATGAGAGTTATCCTAACGTTACCGACATTCAGCTCTTCGTAAGCTACTCGTCATCGGTGGGCTATCGCGCGCGTGATGACCGCTGGTCGAATGCTATTGAGTATTCGGGCGATTCCTTTGAGCCGCTGCTCGGTACGCCTGTTACCATTCGCTCTACAAAGGGACAGGTTATTCCTTCGGGCCGACATGTCTTTGTGCGTGCTGCCGCGCGTATTAATTATGACACGCCGATGGGTAGTGGCACTCGACGTTGGAACTATAGCGAACCAATGGAGGTAATGATACCATAATTCCCTTTCCTATATTAATGTAAGATAAGTTATATAACGACGAAGGCGCGCCAATAGCAGTTTGCTGTTGGCGCGCTTTCATCGTTTTTTATGTTTTATCTCATTGTACTACCCTAGAAAAAGTTGAATGGATTTGTACTGTAAGCCTGAGGTTGGTTGAATGATTTTCACCTTATCCCCAAACTCTGTTGAATAAACACTCATACAGCTGGTTCATGTAGAACATGCATTTTAGCAAAGTTTGAAAGGCAAAAACATGCATTTTAGCAAAGTTTGAAGGGCAAAAACATGCATTTTAGCAAAGTTTAAATATGATAACCTACTGGCTTTGAATATTTTATTGTACTTTTGTAATCAGAACAAGAAATAATCCTCAAATAGAGCAATTATGGTAGAAGAAAAAGTGATTCTGCAAGTCTTGGCTGAACAACAGGAATATGTTCAAAGTTATGAACCCCAAAAGTGGGTCGGCCGATATGAAGAAACCCTTTTTGAATTAGATAGTCCGCTTGCACAAGTGGTTATCGGCGTGAGACGAAGTGGTAAATCAACACTCTGTCATAAGATTTTATTGGAGCATCATGTGAAATATGGGTATGCCAACTTTGATGATGACCGCTTGGCAAAGTTGGAAACAGAAGACTTGAATACCGTTCTCTCTTGCATCTATCAAGTGTATGGCACGGATATCAAGTATATATTTTTAGATGAGATTCAAGATGTAGATGGATGGCACTTATTTGTCAATCGTCTGCTTCGCAGCAATTTACATTTAGTGGTGACTGGCAGCAATGCTAAATTGTTGAGTGGCGAACTTGCCACTCATCTCACAGGACGTTACAATGAGATTCACTTGTTCCCTTTCTCCTTTTATGAATATTGCATGTATCATCATGTTGACCTTGTTGGCATCACCACCAAGGCTGACGCTGAAAGAAAGCGAGCCTTTTTGGACTACATCGCCGATGGAGGATTTCCTGAGATGCAAAATATGCGCAACAAGCGTGGCTATGTACAAAGCTTGATGGAAGCCATTGTTACCAAGGATATACACCGTCGTTTCAACATACGCAACGTTAATGCTTTGCGAAAGATTGCCAATCACCTCATCAACAATGTTTGCCAAGAGGTAAATTATGATGATTTAGCAAAAATCCTGAGCATGTCGGATGTGACTGTTAAGAAGTATGTGGATTATCTGCGTCAAGCTTTCCTTATACAACTACTCACCAGGCATTCCTTCAAGAGTAAGGAGCGCATCAGAAATGCCAAGGCTTATATTGTAGATTCTGGTCTTCAAAATAATCGTGACAATGCCTTTGCTGCAGAGAACATTGGGTGGCGCTTGGAAAATGTCGTTTACATAGAGCTTTTGCGCCGATGCACAAACTCTTTTCTGGATATTTATTATTACAAGGAGAATCCTCGTTCTAAGGAAATCGACTTCGTTGTATGTAATCAAGACAAGGCAGTGGAACTCATTCAGGTAGCCTACGATATAGAGGGTGAAAAAACTTTCAAGCGAGAGACGGATTCGCTCATCAGGGCCTCTTCTGTCTTGCGTTGTGATAGGTTGACTCTCATTGCTTTTACCATCACTCGTGATTATATAGTTGGTGGTAAAAGTATCCGCATTGTGTCGGCCATTGACTGGTTGTTGGGACGGAAATAGCCTTCAATCATAGTATCTGACATTCAAATCGAGTAGGAGGAAAACGAAGCAGTCGATAATTTCCGGATTCGACAAATGCCGCAAATAAAAAAACAAGAATTTAAAGACAGAATATATGAAAAGGCGATGGAGAAAATTAGTTATTTCTAAAATGCTGGAATACTACCTTATACCCATAGTGTTCACACTGTTGTATACTATTGTCGAATGTAGTTTCTTTTATAGGATAAAGGATGATGCATTTAAGATATACCAACCCTTATTTATGGCATTTTTCTCAATGATTAATGTTGAAATATATTTTCTTTCCTTTTTGATAAAGGAAATAAGAAAAGAAATGTTTAAGCATTATTATATAATAACGGAATGCTTGATATTTGTATTAATTGCGTTTTATTTGCCAGTTGGTACTGTTGAGACAATCTTAATCTTACTCCACGACATAATCATAAGACCAATAATAACATTATTGATAATGTACATCATTGTGATGGTAAAGAATAAGTTGTTGAAACAGGCATGAACAGCAATGCGTATTTCGTTAACAGATGGTGCAATAGATTTGCAAAAGTAAAATGGGAAGTGTTGGATAAATGGAACGATTTTCTAAAATAATATCTTTTATAATAGGGGTGACAGTATCTTTGTTAATATTCAATTACAATAATAATGGAGTAAATTATTCTCATGTTAAATATAAAGACAGCATAATTTTCAAGGAGAAACAACTTGAAGAAGGTTGCTTGCCACTCTTTGTACAGCCAGTGGACTCTGACAAACTTAATTTAATGAACAGTAAAGACAAGAAGTCATTTGAAGACTTGATGATTAAATATCTATATGTTCCTGTCGAGGAAGAGGGCTTGATTTATGCGATTATTGCTTCAAATAAATTTAAAATAAAAGAAGCAGAATCCTACATATGTCGCTATCTGACAAGAGATTCCATGAGTGAATATACATACAGATTGGGAATGGCCCATCTGAAAAATGGTGTAAGAAGAGGTGATTTGCAATCTATGTCAGACTATAAATATTATAAGAAAGCGAGAGAGGATGAAAAGTAAAATATTAGTTTGGCTATGCCTTGGACTCGTCTTTGGTGCATTCTTGCACTTCACATGTCACATTGGTACAGAGAAAAAAGATGTTTCAAATACGGTAAAAGACAGAATCGTATATATGAATGTTGATGAACTACGTGTCAAGGCAAGGAATGGTGATAAATCGGCTTACAAATATCTGAAAGAATATTTTCATAGAAAAGGCCATTCAGAAGAAATATTTTATTATGCCATGGTGATGTCTGATAAGTATCATGACTATACAGCTTGTAATGATGTTTGCAGTTCTTTACGTATAGCATTTGAAAATTATCGACTTGGCGAATATGATGCTGAGACAAAACAAATAATATCCTATTATCAATTTTTATCTGATAGTATTAAGTTTGGAAATAAATAGGGTTTGCTATTATATGAAAAAGCGATGGAAAATAATAATTGATGGAAAGAAACGTTCGTAAAGGAAGTGCAAAGCGCCATCAGAACAAATTCTTTCCGGTTGATGAGGACTTGCTATTTGAAAAGTCATTACCGAAGTCCTGTTTTTTGCCGGGCAGCAATATTAATATATCTTAAATGTGTGCTCTCTCTTGTATTTTTTCTGTCCTTCGCTTCGTCTAATGTATGTAATGCGCCACAGAGACGCAGAAAAGCGGAAAATGCCTTTGATTCCTGAAACTATGGCGGATAGTGGCAGGAAAAGAGGATTCCAGAGTAATGACAGTTTGAAGAATAACAACAATCAACAGAGAGAGTATGAAAATCAGGAAAAGACTAATCGTTTTGGCTCTTCTCGCCGTTGCCTTCATTTCGGCAATGGCGCAGAAACAGCAGTTTGATTACACGATATATGGTGTGGTGGAAGATTCCATCACGCATGAGGGAGAACCCTACGCCACTCTCAGCATATACCGCAAGGGACATGAGGAGAAAGCCGTTCAGATGGCAGTTACCGACGCCAACGGCAAGTTCAAGGTGACGTCGAAAGGCGAGGGCGACTATGTGCTCGAAGTGAAATCGGTGAGCCGTACGCCGTTGCGCCGCTTTTTCACCGTCAGCAAGCAATCCAGAAGCCAGAACCTCGGCACGCTTCTCGTCAGCGACAGCAAGACAGAGCTGAAAGGCGTGGAGGTGGTGGCATACAAACCACTCGTAAAGGCCGACATCGACAAGCTGACATACAGTGTGGAAGACGATCCCGAATCACAGACCAACACCGTGATGGAAATGCTCAAGAAGGTTCCGATGGTTAGCGTTGACGGACAGGACAACGTGAAGGTGAACGGCTCCACATCCTTCAAGGTGTATGTCAACGGCAAGCCGAACAACATGATGACCAAGAATCCGAAGGAAGTGCTCAAGTCGATGCCCGCCACGGGAATCAAGAAGATAGAGGTGATAACAAATCCCGGTCCGAAATACGACGCCGAGGGAGTGGCTGGCATCCTCAACATCGTCACCGCCGGCAGCGGAATGGAAGGATATACAGCAACGTTCTCCGGCAATGGCGGAACGAGAGGCGGCGGAGGAGGACTCTTCGCCACGGTGAAGAAAGGCAAGTTCACCATGAGCGTCAACTACAACAGCAACTTCGACAACCAGGGTAAGGCGACGAAAGTGGACCTGCAGTCCATACTTGACGATGAAGGCAACTATCTCCGCACCACCACTCAAGACGCCCATGGCAAGACAAAAAACCAGTGGCATGGCGGAACAATGGAGGCGAGCTATGAGATAGACACCCTGCGCCTCGTGTCGGCATCCTTCTCTATGAACAGGGCATCGTGGAATATCCCAGGTGTGGGTTCTTTCACCTCCGTGGCTCCATACCTCGACAACAAGTTCCTATTCAGCCATGACATCAGCGGAAAGAACAAGGGCACCTACAACGACATCAGCGCCGGCATCGACTATCAGCGCTCCTTCAAGACGCCTGGCCGTCTGCTCACCTTCTCATATCGTCTGGAGAGCAATCCCTGCACGACCCTTTCAGACTATCGCTACACCAACCTGCGCACTACTGCTGATTGGGCAGACTATACGGCATTGCTGGAGGACGTGCGCAGTGATGGAGACCAGAGCACTACGGAGCATACCTTCCAGCTGGACTTCACCACTCCGTTTGCCAAATACCACACGATAGAGACCGGCGCAAAATATATCCTGCGCCAGAACAAGGCATTTGATGACAGGTATTCGGCATTGTCGGAGAGCGGCAAGGAGCAGGAATACGACACCGAAAACAGTTCGCACTACAAACACCGCAACGACATCCTCGCCGCATACCTCGGCTATGGACTGTCGGTGGACAAATGGTCGGCAAGACTCGGATTGCGCTATGAGCACACATTCCAGAAGGTGGAATATCTGCTCGGCAGAGGTTCTGACTTCAGCAAAGACTTCGACGACATCGTGCCGTCGGCAAAGATAGGCTACAAGATTTCAGACACCCAGAACCTCTCGTTCAACTACAAGATGCGCATCAGCCGTCCGGGAATATGGTATCTCAATCCGTATCTCTCAGATACTAACCGCGAACAGCTGACACAGGGAAACCCGAATCTGGAATCAGAGAAGAACCACTCGTTCGACCTGCAGTTCGGCAGCTTCGCCCAGAAGTTGAGCTACAACATCTCCGTGGGCTACAACTTCACCGACAACAGCATACAGAGCTTTCAGAAGATGGTCACCGACAATGAAGTGGCCGGTCTGCAGAATCCTACAGGCAAGCAGGTGCTCTACACCACATATTATAATATGGGAAAGACCCAGAGCGCCACTTTTAGCGGATATGCCAGCTGGTCGCCGTTCACCAACACCCGACTTGTAGCCAACACATGGGGTGGCTATAGTCATTTCAGCGACGGCCAGGGTCTGAAAAACCACGGATGGAACATAAGCGTATATGCCCAGCTACAGCAGACGATAGCCAAGACGTGGACAGCGTCGGCAAGTGTGTTCAAGATGACGCCGGGCGTCAATCTGCAAGGAAAGACGATGGGATATTTCAGCCATACGCTGAGTCTGCAGAAGTCGATGCTCAACGACAGACTCAACATCACGTTCACTGCCGACAATCCGTTCCAGAAATACTATCATATCAAGTCGAACAGCTCCGGCAAGAACTTCGCCACATCTTCTTCAATCAAGTTCATACCACAGTCATTCTCCATTGGCGTCAGCTATCGCATCGGAAAGCTGCAGAGCGGTGTGAAGAAGACAGAGCGCACAATCACCAACGACGACGTTAAGTCGGGCGGCGGCGGTGGCGGCAAATTAGGTGGCGATAATGTGGGAAGCTAAGACTTCCTCCTGATTTCCAGATATTTGTTTATCACGTCTACCGATAGATTCTCGGGCGGGGTGAGAATACTGAGAATACCGTTCTGGCGGAGCAGCGACACTATCAGCCGTTGTTCCGCCATTGTCTTTTCGGCTATCACGTGGCGGTAGTAGTCCTCGGTAGAGGAGTAGGGCGTTTCCACATATTCCTTCAGATCGTTGTCGATGAAGAACACCACGAGCAGCGTGTTGTCCTTTGCCAGTTGTTTCATGTATGGCAGCTGGCGTTCCATGCTCGCCTTGCCGTTGAAGTTGGTGTAGAGAACCAGCAGGCTCCGCTTGCTTACGTGGCGGCGTATGCTGTCGCAGAGCGACGAGAAATCGCTCTCGCCGAATGTAGAGCGCTGTTTGTATAGCGACTCCAGTATCGTCTGCATCTGTCCCGGCAGCTTGGCGGGTGGCACATAGGAGTCGAAGTCTTCGCAGAAGGAGGCGATGCCCGCCTTGTCCTCCTTGTATATGGCGATATACGACAATACCAGACTGGCGTTTATTGCATAGTCGAGCAGCGTCATGCCGCGGAAGCTATGCTGCATCATGCGCCCCTTGTCGATGATGCTTATCACCTGCTGCGACTTCTCCTCCTCGTATGTGTTCACCATCAGACTGTGGCGGCGTGCCGATGCCTTCCAGTTTATGCAGCGGTAGTCGTCGCCGCTCACGTATTCCCTTATCTGTTCAAACTCAGTCTTGTTGCCCGGCCGGCGGATCTTCTTGATGCCCAGTTCGGTGAGACGGTTGCTGATGGCGAGGAATTCAAACTGCCTCAGTGCGAGATACGACGGGTAGACCCTCACCGTAGTTTCGTTGCCGCACGAGAAGCGCCTCTCAATCAGTCCGATACGTGTGGATGCGAACACGCGGATTCTGCCAAACCCGTATTCGCCGCGCTTCGTCGGTCTGAGTCTGTATTCTATGTCCTTTGTCCTGCCCTTTCCCACGCTGGCTCTGAAGTCGATGTCGCGCCGCTGGAAGATGAACGGAATCTCGTCGGTCACCGACAGTCTCACGGCAAAGGGGAAACGGTTTTCTATATGTATGCCGATGATGTTGTCGTCGCCATTCGAGAATCTGTCGGCGCAGCGTCGTTCGGCGCTGATCCCCTTCTTGTGGTATAGCGCAAAGAATTCCACTACGAACAGAGCGGCGATGACTGCCACCACAGTCCATCCCACCTCGCGCAGCACCGGCAGATAGAGTCCGCCGGCGATGATGAAGATGGCCATTGTCAGTGCTATGTATAGTCTTGTCTTTAAGAACATACCGTCAGTGAGTTATCTTTGTTGCAATTCCGTGAGTGTGTGTTATTTCGGCACCTCCACTTTGTCGATGAGAGTCCTCGTCACCTTGTTGGGAGTCAGTCCGCTCATCTCCGCCTCGGCATTGAGGATAATGCGATGGTGTATGACGTATGGTGCCACCGCCTTGATGTCGTCGGGTGTCACGAAGTCGCGGCCCTGCAGCAGGGCATAAGCCTTGGCACACTGCATCACCGCCACCGTGGCACGTGGCGACGCACCCACAAACACCGCCTTGCTCTTGCGTGTCTGGCTTATTATCTCGGCGATGTAGCGCATCAGCGACTCTTCCATCACCACGCTGTCCATCATCCTGCGCATATCCGTGAGCTGTTCCTTTGTCATTATCGGTTCCACGTCGTTGATGCGGGCAAACTGCGAATTGCCGTTGTGGCGCTTCAGAATCTCCACCTCTTCGTCTACCGACGGGAATCCCATCGTTATCTTCATCAGGAAACGGTCGAGTTGGGCCTCCGGCAGGCGGTAGGTGCCCTCCTGTTCTATAGGGTTCTGGGTGGCGATGATGGTATATACGTCGTCCATCTTGTATGTGTTGCCGTCGATGGTGGCTTGTCTTTCCTCCATCACCTCGAAGAGGGCAGCCTGCGTCTTTGCCGGCGAACGGTTTATCTCGTCGGCAAGCACGATGTTGGCGAACACCGGACCAGGATGGAAATCGAACTCCGACGTCTTCATGCTGAATACCGATGTGCCGAGCACGTCGCTCGGCATCAGGTCCGGCGTGAACTGTATTCTTGAGAACTTCGCGTCGATGAGTTTTGCCGTGAGTCTTGCCATGAGCGTCTTCGCCACGCCTGGCATTCCCTCTATCAGCACGTGGCCGTTGGCGAGGATGCAGGTTATCAGCATGTCGACAGCCTCCTGCTGTCCCACGATGACGCTTGATATTCTCTTTCTTATCTGTGATATTCTCTCGTTGAATAGCGAGAGGTCTGTTCTTGCTTCCATATCTTGTGATGTTTGGGGTTATGATAGTTTTCTTGTTATCTCGTTCATGCTGTCGATTGCCTTCTTCATTTCCGGGTCAGAAACCTGCAGCTCGTTGCTGACGAGAAATCTCAGCCATTTCAGCGTCTCGATTATCCTGTCGTGTGGCATCCCGGTCAGAGCGGCGATGGTCTGGGAGTTTTCCTCGTCGTCGGCAATGTTGGTGATGTCGGCGGCTGTGCTGTGGCGTATGGCATCAACGAAGGTGGCGTATTTCTTTTGCAGCAGGTCGTTGTTGTCGTGTCTTTGCCAATAGAGCGTTCCGATGAGTTTCACGAACTCAATGTTGTGGTTGCGAGGTGCTTTATACACTGGTATCACCCTCTGTCTGCGTCGTGCGTTGAAAATCAGGAACAGCAGGATGGTGAACAGCATGAGCTGCCATGCCTCGGTGAGCGACGGCTGGCTGAACACATAGTCCAGCGGAGTCTTCTCTTCTTTGCCGGGCAGCATGGAGTCAGAAAACCTGCTCGTACCCTTTGTGCTGCGCAGCGTCGGTTTGTCGGCGAGTTCAGCCATGAGCAGCGACGTCAGTCGGGTGTTCCTCCGGCTCAGTATGCCGTAGTTGGAGAAAGGCAATGCGCTCGCCACCACAATCAGTCTGCCTTTGCCGACCTTCTTCTCTATAGCCACGGGATGCTTTACCGGCGGCAGGTCGTCATTATAGTCGTCGTTGCCTTTGTAGAATTCTTCGTTGAAGTCCTCCAGCTTTCTCAACCTCGTTCCTTCGTCCGGTTCCTTCATTATCTCTTTTTGCCGCTGCTGGTTGGACTTGAAGTAAATCCTTGCATAAGGGTTTGCCCGGTCGTGGTTGAACACGTGGGCGATTTCTCTGTATTCAGATTCCTCATCGCAGAGGAGATAAGAGCCGAACATGAAGTCATACAGCTGCATCTTTTCTGGTGTAGAACCGTTGCTCTTGTCGTAGAATATCGTGGTGTATGGCCGATAATCATTGTCGTTATTCTGGTTTATCAGGTTACTGACGTCTCTGAACAGATATTTGCAGTGCACCACGCCGTAGTCGTAGGCGAGTATGCTGTCGGTTTCATCCCTAAGAAAATTGGTTACGGCGATCATCACCGTGGCCCCGTTGTTCAGCATCCGTTTCAGGGCGTCCGCTTCGGTTTCAGAAAGATTCAGTTTCTCAGCCGCTATCAGCACGTTGTGTCTGCCGTCGGCAATCTGGTTGAGTCTCTTGTCCGTCACTTCATATCCCTTCGGCATGCTGCTCCGCATCACGCTGTCGAACACCATACAGCCGTAAGGCTCGCTGTCGTTGCCGTCGTGAGTCTCCAGCCATACGTATTTATGTGGCATGGACAGCTGCAGCACTATCAGCACGGCGAGCAGTGACAGAATTGTCATTATGAATCCTCTGCTTGTCTTCATGGCGTGTCGTTTAGCTTGTTTTCGTTTATCGTTCCGGCAATGCCGTCGGCGAGTGAGCATACAGTGGCAAAAAGGTCTTTGTCAGCATCGAAGTCGCCGTATCTCACTCTCAGGAAATGGTTTGTCATGATGCGCAGTTTCTCGTCCTGGAACTCCCGGGTGTATTGAGAAGGTGTCTTGAAAGGCTGCCAGTCGATGATTTCCCTGTCCGAGAGCAGTCGCAGCGTCTTCAGATACGTCAGTCTTATTGCCTCCCTGTAGTTCCCGTTTTCGGCGGCACGGGTTATCTCCGTATCGAAGTCGATGCCGTAGATAGTGTCTTCGCTCACAGTATATTCCATCTTGTCGCCTCTGCTTTTCCTGGAGAAGAACAGGTCGGGCCTCTTTATCATTATCACCGCCACGATGGCTATCACGATGGCAATGGCTATCAGCGACCATATCAGCTGCTGGTTTTCGGCGTATGTATCGCTGCCGAAGATGGAATCAATAAAATTCCTCAGAGCTTCGCGCAGCAAGTCGAAATACGAACTTCCCGGCTTCACTATCTGTGAGTCGTAGTCGTATTCCTGTCGCAGATTTTCAATCTGCAGACTGTCCATGGTCAGTGGGCTTGTCATTATGGTCAGTGAGTCAGTCATTGGCGTCAGAGTTTTTCAAAGTCGTCAATCTCGTCGAAGCGTGGCTTGCCGTTGGTGTTGCCTTGATTGTTGTTGGAATCGTATCCGCTTCCATTGCCGTAACCGTAATTGCCGGCATTGTTCCTGGTGTTGTCGTTTTTTCCGGTGTCGTCGTTATTGCCGCTGTTGTTCCGGCCGTCGTTGGCGAGATTGTCAAAATCGTTTATCTGGCTTGTTATTCCCTCATCGTCCAGCTTGTCGGCGGCATGGCCGTACTGGTAGGCGATAGCCACAGCCAATATCGAATATCCGAGATACGACACGAATGTGGTCAGCACTCCCATGATGTATGTCGCTATGGTGTATACAGGACTGTTCACTATGGGGGAGAGGTCGGATGTTATTCCCACCATTGACTTCATCACCAGCAGGATGGAGTAGGGGATGCTCGCCATGTTGCCCACCATGCTCACGATGAGACTTATCACGACACAGATGGCGAAGATTCCTCCCCAAGTCTTGAAACCCCAGACAATCGTTTTCTTCAGAGCCTCTGTTATGGAGATGCGCTCGAAGATGTAGACAGGGAACAACAGTGACAGAGGGATGAACAGGGCGAATGAGCCGAACAGCGGCAGCACAAGGAGAAATGGCGATACCATTGCGATGCCGATAGATACGAGAAGTATCAGCGCCGCAATCAAGTCTATAGTCACCATGGCAGTTGCAGCTCTCAGCATCGTCCTTTTCAGCTTGGGCAGCAGTTCCTTGAAGGTCATTCCGCTGATGTCACCCTTGTTCTCCTCGTATGCCATCATCAGTGCGTATGTCATGCCGAAGACCAGCGTCATGCCTATGATGGAGAAAACCATCGTTGCAGCGCTGCCGGCGATAAACTGCATCAGTAATCCGTCGCTTCCCGACATGTTGTTGATCTTGTCTATGTCCATCATTCCCTGCATGTAAGTGTTGAGGCTCAGCGCCTGAAACATGCTTAAGGGCAGAAGGATATAAGTCAGCATACGCAGATATACCTTCCAGTTTCTGCCGAAATAGTCGAAGGTGTCGTTGAACTTCTGTGTGAACGTACGTTCCTTGTATAGTGGGATTATTGGCTTTTGGGATAGATTCATTGTAGTTGTTTTTTATTATAATGTCATTGATTGATGTTTCTTGATTGTGTCCCGTTTAATCCGGTGTCATTCCGTTTGATGAATGATGCATACTTGTCTGTAGGATAAGGTCTTCGTCATACGGCAGGTCTGATTTCCGGAGCGTCGTCAGCTTCCGTTTCCTGTTCCTTCTCCTTGGCAGCACCACGAAATAGAATATCACGAATGCGAGACAGAGGATGATGAACGAGAGGCGCACCCCGTCGGCAACTTCCGTATGGCGTGTGAGGAATCCCTCGATGAATCCCGCCACGATGAATATCGGCACTGTGCCCACGACGATTTTCAGTCCCCGTTTAGCCCCTCTCCTGAATGCCGTGATGCGTGAATACGTGCCGGGAAACAGTATGCCGTTGCCCAGTGCTATTCCGGCAGCACCTGCCACCACGATGGCGCTCAGCTCCAGTGTCCCGTGCAGGAATACCGCCAGCATCGACTCGCCCAGCAGCCCATGCTGCCAGAATAGCGTCTCGAAGCATCCCACCATCACGCCGTTGTAGAACAGCATGATGCCCGATCCTATACATGTCAGCATTCCCATGGCAAAGATGTTGAACGACACCCCGATGTTGTTCTGGGTGATTTCGAGAAACGAGTTCATCTCTCTGCCGCCGGTATATACGTTCATCGGCATCCCTTCCTTGATGTTCTCCAGTGTCATGTCCACATAAGCGTCGCCCAGGATGATGCGGCAGAAATCATGGTCGCCGAGCTGCGACACGATGCCTGTCACCACGCTCACCATCATTATGGTGAAGGCAGCCAGCAGCAGTCGCCTTGCCTCAAACATCGTGTCGGGCACCTCCTGAGTCCAGAAGGTGATGAGGCGGCTCCACTTCTCCTTCTTGTTGCGGTATATGCCGTTGTGGAGCGCTACGCAGAGGTTGTTGAGATACAGCGTTATGCGCGAGTTGGGATAGTGGGTATAGGCAAAGGCGAGGTCGGCAGTGGTGTCGGTGTAGGCATCGGCAAGGTCGTCGGGCGAATATGCCGACGGGTCGTTGGCGATGTTCTCCACGTCTTGCCATTTCCTGATGTTGTTTCTTATGAATATGATTTCCTTCATTCCTCACAGTCTGATTTTGTCCTTTGCCGATAATATTTTGGCAAATATGTCGCAAATGTAGTCAGATTTCCATATATTTGCAAACGGCAAGCGATAAAACTTGCATACAAAGATAATAACCACTCGTTTTTTTTACAACATGGCAACGGCAGACATATTGACAGGACAGTTTGTGATACTCGACCAGACACCGGCGAGCATCGGCGACCGCATCATAGCGCGCATCATAGACATGATGGTGCGCGTGGCCTATGTCATCGTTGCTCTGGTGTTCTTCACTTGGGTGCCAAGTGGCGTCGATGATGATTTCTGGTCGCTCATGCTGGTCCTGCTCGTGGGATTGCCGCTGGTGTTATACACCTTCCTGTGTGAATTGCTTTTCAACGGACAGACCATAGGCAAGATGGTGATGAAGATACGCACGGTCAGCGTCGACGGGTCGTGTCCCACGATGGGCAGCCTCTTTCTGCGCTGGCTGCTCGAAATCGTAGACGTCACCTTCTTCTTCGTTGGCATAATCCCCATCATCACCACCCGCCGTCACCAGAGATTCGGCGATCTTGCCGCCGGCACGATGGTGATAGCCCGTCCCGACCCTTCTCTGATGCATATCTCGCTGTCAGAATTCCAGTATGCCTTCCCCGACTACCAGCCCCATTATGCAGGCGCAAAGCTTTTGTCGCTCGGTCAGGCAGAACTGATAGAGCGCTTCGTCAACGTGGCGGACCGCCACGGGGCTTGTGATGAGTCGGCCCTCGCCAACCTTTCCCGTAAGGTGGCTGCCGCCATTCAGGCTCCCGGCAATCCCGACAGTCTGCAGTTCCTCCGTACGGTGCTCAATGATTATCGTTATTATGCCCTTAATGAGGTGTGTTTATGTTAATGATGCTCTCGCTTCAGAGGCGGGATTTGCCGGCAGGGTAAACCTCTATCGCGCCTTCAAACGCAAGACCGGAGTGTCGCCGACAGACTGGGATGCCTATAAGTCGCCGCTGACCGACAATATTGCCATTGATTGTTAAAAAACAACAAGAATACACATTAAATCAGTCATAAGAAAGCGTGGTGTTGCTTATTCGACAGGGTTTTTGTAAATTTGCAATGATTTTCAGGGCGTATCTTCATCGGATGCGCCCATAAACTATATGCTATAAACAGAATTATGAATATAATCAGCGAAATAAACAAGGCGGCGCTCGAAGCCGTGAAAGCACTCTACGGACAGGATGTACCAGAGAAGATGGTGCAAGTGCAGAAGACAAAGAAGGAGTTTGAGGGAAGCCTCACGCTCGTGGTTTTCCCATTCCTCAAGATTTCAAAGAAAAAGCCTGAAGACACAGCGGCTGAAATCGGAGAATGGATGAAGCAGAACTGCAAGGCAGTGGCAGACTACAACGTGGTGAAGGGATTCCTCAACATCGTAATCGACACTGCGGCATGGATAGGGATGCTCAACGACATCAACGCCGACGAACACTATGGCGAGAAGCAGGCAACGGAAGACTCTCCGCTGGTGATGATAGAATATTCTTCGCCAAACACAAACAAACCTCTACACCTGGGTCATGTGCGCAACAACCTGCTCGGATGGTCGCTGGCGCAGATCATGGCGGCCAACGGCAACAAGGTGGTGAAGACAAATATCGTGAACGACCGCGGTATCCACATCTGCAAGTCTATGCTCGCATGGCAGAAGTGGGGCAACGGCGTTACTCCAGAGACAAGCGGCATGAAGGGCGACCACCTCATCGGTGACTTCTACGTGGCTTTCGACAAGCACTACCGCGAGGAGGTGAAGGAGCTGAAAGCCAAGTTCGTGGCAGAAGGCATGGACGAAGAGGCTGCCGAGAAGAAAGCCAAGGATGAGGCTCCGCTGATAAAGGAGGCCCACGAGATGCTCGTGAAATGGGAGCAGGGCGACAAGGACGTGCGCGACCTGTGGCAGAAGATGAACTCATGGGTATATGCCGGTTTCGACGAGACATACAAGAACCTCGGAGTAGGCTTCGACAAGATATACTACGAGTCTGACACCTACCTCAAAGGCAAGGCAAAGGTGGAAGAAGGACTGGAGAAGGGACTCTTTGAGCGTCACGAGGACAACAGCGTGTGGGCTGACCTCACCAACGAGGGACTCGACCAGAAGCTGCTGCTCCGTTCTGACGGCACTTCAGTGTATATGACTCAGGATATCGGTACCGCCGAGATGCGTTTCAAGGATTATCCTATCGACAAGATGATATACGTGGTGGGCAACGAGCAGAACTATCACTTCCAGGTGCTCTCGATACTTCTCGACCGCCTCGGCTTCAAGTGGGGCAAGGAGCTCGTACACTTCTCCTATGGTATGGTGGAACTGCCAAACGGTAAGATGAAGAGCCGTGAGGGAACAGTGGTGGATGCCGATGACCTGATAGAGACAATGGTGGCCGACGCCAAGAAGACGAGCGAGGAACTGGGCAAGTTCAACGACATGACAGAGGAGGAGCGCAACGAGATAGCCCGCATCGTGGGTATGGGAGCGCTGAAATACTTCATACTGAAAGTTGACGCCCGCAAGAATATGCTCTTCAATCCGGAAGAGAGCATCGACTTCAACGGCAACACCGGTCCGTTCATCCAATATACCTATGCCCGCATCCGCAGTATTCTTCGCAAGGCAGCCGGTCAGGGTGTCACCATCCCGGATGCGCTCGCCGACAATATGCCTCTCTGCCAGAAGGAGACGGAGCTGATACAGAAGATGGACGAGTTTGGTGCCGCAGTGCGTCAGGCTGGCAAGGACTACTCTCCGAGCGGCATCGCCAACTACTGCTATGAGCTGACCAAGGACTTCAACCAGTTCTACCACGATTACAGCATCCTCAACGCTGATACCGAAGAGGAGAAAGTCGTTCGCCTTGTCATCGCCAAGAACGTGGCCAAGACCATCAAGAACGGTATGGCACTGCTTGGCATCGAGGTGCCTGAGAGAATGTAGTTGATTCATAATTGCAATTCGTGGTTGGTGGATGATATCGTTCGGGCATCAATCATGAATTGGTGGAAAAGCATAAAGGGTGGCGGAAATTGAAGATAAGTGACGGTGAAAAATAACTTGGTATGATTTGAGCCTCGTATTTTTTGAGATGTTTTCTTCACTCGAAGAGGGAGTATAGCGGGCTATATGACCGATGAGAGGGATGAAAACAGCCAAAAAGATGAGGTTGACACCTTTTTGAGATGTTACATTTCTCACTCAAATCGTATCAAGTTATTATTTTACCGTCACTAAAAGATATTCTGTCACCCTGACTTTTGCTTATGGAAGAAGTCGGTGACGTCGGATTTACAGACTTGGACAGAAATGTGATGCCCCCACCGGATCGGTCATTAGACCGTTTGGGCAAATGTATAGCACCGGGAATATGCTCCGGTCTGTAATTATGAATTATGAAATATGGATTATGAATTGACAAACCCTCCGTCGTATAGAAACGACACCGTGTTGCCGTTGCCGATGGAAGTGACCGCCGATGCGTGGGCGGTTGATGCGGCATGTTCCGGCAATCCCGGTCCGATGGAATATCGGGGTATAGACCTCGCCACGGGAGCCGTGGTATTCCATTATGGTCCTGTGCACGGCACTAACAATATCGGTGAGTTCCTCGCCATTGTGCATGCACTTGCACTGATGGAACAGAAAGGCATACGCAAGACAATATATTCAGACAGCCACAATGCCATACTGTGGGTCAGCAAGAAGCAATGCAAGACCAAGTTGGAACGCACGCCACAGACTGCACAGCTATACAATGTGATAGCACGGGCGGAACAGTGGCTCAAGACACACCCCTTCCGTGTGCCGATACTGAAATGGGAGACGAAACGCTGGGGAGAAGTGCCGGCGGATTTCGGAAGGAAGGGATGAGGCTGATCAGGGTATCAGACTGTTGATGAAATGTGAAAACTGCATTTAATCCGCAAATAATTACAATTCTCATGCAATGTTTTCTGCTAACGGATGTTAACCTTATAGAAATCGTTTCAAGAGGTTAAACTGTTGGAGAAACATTGTTCACCCTCAATCGGACATCAGACCCCGTTGGGATTTAACAAAAGAAGGAGCTGCCTATACATTATTATATAATATAACTATAGGAATGCATATATATAGAATGAAGGCAAGTCTCTCTTAACAATAGTGAACAATGATGTACATATCGGAACAGCAACTCTATGAACGCCTGCAAAGCGGTGACGCTATGGCGCAGAAGGCTCTCTACGCGAAGTATGTGGGGAGTCTGACTGCCGTTTGTTCCCGTTATGTGGCAGATGCCGACGACGTGAAGGACGTCATGCAGGAGGTGTTCATCAAAGTGTTCACACAGATTGCCTCGTTCACCTTCCGTGGCGAAGGTTCGCTGAAGGCATGGCTGATGAGGATTACCGTCAACACATCGTTGACCTATCTGAAGAATGCCGGACGTCTGAGCGTGGTGAGAGACGACACACAGGTGGCTGACATTGTGGAGGACGAGGAACCGGATGCCGAAGGAGTGCCGCCAGACGAACTGCAACGGATGATAATGCGCTTGCCCGACGGCTACAGAACGGTGCTCAACCTATATGTCTTCGAGGACAAGAGCCACAAGGAAATCGCCGCATTATTGAATATAAAGCCGACGTCGTCGGCGTCGCAGCTGTTTCATGCCAAGGCGCTGATGGCGAAAATGATAGTAGAATATAAAAGAACCCATTGACTGTTTCACGATGAAGGAAGAGTGGAAATACAAACTGCAAAGAAGTCTGGCAGACTATGAACAGTCTGCCCCAGACGGATTGTGGGAAGACATACAGAAAGCTATGTCTGCCTCTGCCGGCGTGATGCAGGATGCAGGTAAGGTGATACCGCTGCCTGGCAAGAACCGTACAAAGGTGGTGGCGCTGAGGATTGCCGCTGCCGCAGCATGCGTTGCTTGTGGAGTGGGACTGTATCTCAGTATGCCGGACCACGACAAGGGCGCACACTCCATGGTGGCAGATGCCTTGGGAGACGGAAGCAAAGCAGCTGGCAGCAATGGCATGCAGACTGATACTCCGGCAAACGGCGACGGTCATGGCATGATGCCGCAAAGACACGACGCTGTGGGCAAGCTTCTGGCAAAGGCGGATATCCCGGCAGCAGTGAGAGAGGCGATAAGCTACGCACAGAAGGAAACCCAGACGGAACAGTTGGAATATGCTCCGCAGGAGGCAGCGGCTGTTGCTGCAGCCAACAATGGTAATGCTTCTATAGAAAAGAAACCAGAGACACAGGCTAATGCCGTCGGTGCGATGCGTGAGAGCGTGGTGCGTCGTGGCAGTAATGCGTCTTCAGCTCGTTATATGAACACCTCGTCGAAAGCTGTGGATGTCAGCCATTCAGCATCAGAGGGACGTCTCACGGCAAGTCTTTTCGCTGCCAATGCCATGGGCGGAAGCGGCAACAGCATAACCAGCGACAGGTCGATGTTTGCGATGAGCGATATGATGTTCAATGATTATCCCGAACTGAGCGATGCCTACAGTGCCGTAAACACAAGGACTTCCGGCAGTTCGCTCAACGATGAGAGCGTTGACCATCATCAGCCGATACGCGTAGGACTGTCGTTGCACTATTCCCTCTCTGAGAAGTGGGGACTGGAGACAGGACTCACATACTCATATCTCTATTCTGAGACTACGGCAGGCAAGAGCGACAATCGCTACGACACAAAGCAGAAAGTGCATTTCTTAGGCATTCCGCTGACTGTGGACTATAGCATCTGGCGCAACAAGCTGCTCAACGTATATGTGGCAGGCGGCGGAATGGTGGAGAAGAGTCTGAGAGCCAAAGCCACCACATCGTATGTCCTCAACGGCAGGGAGATGAATACCGAGACCAACAAGCTCAGCATGAAGGAACTGCAATGGTCAGTAAATGCCGCTGCCGGCATACAGCTGAACATCACCAAGGAGGTGGGCATCTACGCCGAGCCGGGCGTGGGATACTATTTCGACAATGGCAGTGATGTGAAAACGGCATACAGCGACAATCCTTTCAATTTCAACATGAAGCTAGGTTTGCGTTATTCGATCAAGTGACATGACATCTCAATCAGATGATACGAATTGGTAATGACAGCTCAATACAATCGGCAGGTTGTAATGGACTGTCATTAATTGTTTTCAGACGGTTTGATAATCCCGAAACGCTCGTTTAACCAAGATTGGTCGTTAGGGCTTGTTAGGATTTTTTTAGATTAGAGGCTTTGTTGGATTAAATAATTCCGGCGATAAAAATATATAGCTAAAATCCCCCCATAGCGTGGGGAACAGAACCCCCTAATGTGGGGTTTCATTCCCCACGTCATGGGGAAAATTTATGCAAAAAAAACAGATGGAAAAATATCTTGACATACATTATTGTCTTAACATATTTTTCATTACATTTGCACAAGAATAAACAAAGAAAAGTTAGACTACTGATAAAAACAGGTACGTTAATGGACTGCTGCATGTTCTGTAACAGAATATTCAGACATGATATATAGTACGACACAGTGGACTTGACTATAACAACACTGCAACATAACCAACAAAAAAATAACATGAAGAAATCAAATCTTTCCGCGAGATTGCTACCGGCACTGTTCGTCGCAGGTGCGCTCGTGTTCACAGGATGTTCAGACAGTGACTATGATTTTGGAAACATCGATTCCACGATTGGTATCGGAAGCGATGGACTCCAGATTCCTGTCAGCACAACCGAAAACATCAAGTTGGGCGACATTTTGGAGCTCGAGGAAAACGGAAGTGTAGTAGAGGCTGCAAACGGCGATTATGTGTTCCGCCAGGATGGTGGAAACGTTGCCCCCGTGCATCCGCTTATCGACAAGATTGTAGTTTGGAAGAAGTCCGAGCCCATCATCACTCCAGTGCCTGTAGGTGTCGTATCGCCTACAAAGTCGAAAGGCGTGCGTCGCAATGACTCGTATGTTGGCGACATAAGTGGCGTAGGATACCTTGTGGAGTTCCATTACAGGGGTGAGAAACCGGCAGATGTAATCGAAATGAAGAAGGCTGAATTGAAGGCTCCCGTAACACTCAGACTCAAATTCGATGACAATATCAAGAGGAGCATTCCGAAGTTCCAGGAACTCTCGCTGACATTCCCTAACTATATGGAACTGGCAGACAACGGAAGTTTGATGACGCCGACTGTAAATGGAAGAAAGGTAGTTTTCAATGATGTGCCAACCTCAAAAGACCTGGTGGTAAAGGTGAATATCAAGACTATCGACTTCAAGGCAAAGCAGGAATATCCAGGTTCTTCAATAAAGATAAACGGCAAGGATGTGGAACTTGACGGCTTTATCGTATTGAATGTTTCAGCTCCATATACCGGTTCTGCAGCAGATGCAGGAAATGTCGGAGGAGAGATCACCTGTACCTATGAGAACGACAACTTCACCATCGAAGCAGCCACAGGACGCTTCAACCCGGATATCGCCCTCAACGACCTCGGTGACGTGGACATCACCGGTGTGCCGGACTTCCTGAAAGACGGAAATGTGGTGGCAGACCTGTATAATCCGCAGATTTCGCTCGACATCAGCAACGACATGCAGGTGGATGGTGTCGTAAACGGTACTATCAAAGCCTTCAAGAACGGACGCGAGACAGCCTCGGTGGATGTAGAGGGAATACGTGTGACAGGCGGCAAGACAACCCATGTGTGCATCTGTCGCAGAGGAAACGGAGTGGAAGGTTACGACCAGGTAATCACCAAGAGCAATCTGTCAGACCTCATAAAGACCATACCAGACAGCATCAAGTTCACCGCTACGGCAATGGCAGACAGCAAGAAGGAAGGACGCTTCGAACTCGGACATACCTACGTGATACAGCCTTCGTATCATGTTGACGCACCGTTGGCATTTGCAGAGAATGCGGTGATAGAATACCGTGACACCCTCGACGGATGGCACGACGACATCAAGGACATGAAGCTCGCAGACGGTGCTTATCTGCTGGCTACGGCTAACGTGACAAGTTGTGTGCCTGCATATATGTCGTTGGATGTCATACCGGTGGATGCCGACAAGAAGGAACTCAAGGGCATCGAGGTGCAGCTCGTTCAGAAGGATGTGAAGGCATCGGCAGATGGAGTGGAATCGCAGACATCACCGCTGGAGGTGAAGATCATGCAGACCGACGATGATGCCATGAAGCGACTCGACGGACTGGTGCTCATCGTTGCCGGAAAGGCAAGCGGTGAAGGAAACGCCGTGACGGGCATCACGCTCAATGCGCAGAAACATACTCTGAAGCTCACTGATATAAAGATAAAGATGGTGGGCAAGGTGATAGGCGACTTTAATTAACCTTTAAACACAAAACCTGATTATGACAAGTCTTAAGATAAAGAATATGCTCGCCGTGGCAATGCTTGCCGCCGGCAGCTCGGCAATGGCGCAGAACCTGAATTCGGCGTATTTCACCGACCAGTTCGCATCCCGCAACACTATGAACCCGGCATTCGGCAACGACCAGAACTTCGTTTCCATTCCAGGTCTCGGCAACGTGAACATCAGTCTTCAGGGAAACTTCGGTTATGAAGACGTGGTGATGAAGAATCCACGCTTCGGCATCGACAGCAACAAGAAGATGACGACCTTCATGAACCCCTATATCTCAGATGCCAAGGCGCTCGACGGATTCTCCACCGGCAACAACAGAGTGGTGGGCGACGTGTCAGTGGCGCTTCTCGCTGCCGGCTTCAAGGCGTTCGGCGGATACAACACCGTGGAACTCAATTCAAAGTCATCGTTTGGTATGGTATTGCCATACGAACTCTTCGAGTTTGCGCGCAACACCGGCAACAACAACTACAACATCGGTGACATCAGCGCCCACGCACAGTCGTATGTGGAACTGGCGTTCGGTCATTCACGCAATATCGACGAGAAGCTGAGAGTAGGTGCGAAATTCAAAATCCTCTTCGGAGTGGCACGTGCCGACTTCAAGTTCAAGGACGTGAAGGCAGACCTCTCGGCACCGGAGAAATGGACAATCAGCGGTGACGCTCAGGCAGATGTCTCGATGAAGGGATTCCAGTATAAGATGAAGGAAAAGGAGTATGAAACGGCAGGTGCCGGCACATACGAGAAGATTGACGACATCGATGTGGATGGAGCCGGACTCGGAGGCTTCGGTATGGCTCTCGACCTGGGTGCCGTGTATAAGATCAACGAAGACTGGACGGTGAGCGCCTCGGTGCTCGACCTCGGATTCATGAGCTGGAGCAACGACATGCAGGCAACCAACAAGAACAAGAGCTTCGAGTTCAGCGGATTCCATGACACTTCAGTGAATAGCGACCGCCCGGGAACCATCGATGACCAGACAGACAAATACAGTGACCAGATAACAGACTTCATAAACCTGCAGGACAAAGGCGACAAGGGAAGTCGCACCACAGGACTGGGAGCCACACTGAATGTGGGCTGTGAGTATCAGTTGCCGGCATACCGCAAGATAAGCTTCGGTCTGCTCAGCACAACACGCATCAAGGGAGAATACTCATGGACAGAAGGCAGACTGAGCGCCAATTGGAAACCCCTCAAGTGGCTTGACGGGGGCATCAGCTTTGCGGCAAGCAGCTTTGCTACAAGCATGGGATATGTGGTGAACATCCATCCGAAGGGCTACAACTTCTTCATCGGCATGGATCACATCCTTGGCAAGACCAGCAAGGAATGTATCCCTCTCAGCTCAAACGCCAGCATATCGATGGGTATGAGCGTGACATGGTAAGATGCCATAATCCCGAATCGGTTGTTTGGGGATAATATGAACAGACTTCTGCGGTATGACAGCCGCTTGTGATATAGCCGGAGGCCAATGGGTGTTGATAGCCCGATGGTCTCTGGCTTTTTTCGTCACTGAACGCTTGTTTCATGAATAAACGCTTGCCGTTTCAAATACTTTTCTTAACTTCGCATCTAAAACCTATTATATATGATCTGTTACCGTAGGATAGCCAATAGCCTAATGGCATTTTTGTTCGCATCAGCAGCCTTTGCTGCCAATCCCGATGCCGATGACAACCTGTCGTTGATGCGCCAGGTGCGCACATCATCATGTTTTGACTACAATCTCACAGGACAACTTCTCACCGATGGCATCGTGACAACCGCGATGCCGCCGACACTCACCGTATGCGATGTCTCCGGACCGCTGCCAAGACGCGAGCGGGAATGGGCAATCGACGGTGGGGAGTGGACCCGCAACACGCTGATGGGCAGCAGCAACAGCCTGCAATATCAGTGGACGGCGATGTCGGTGAAAGCCGACCGCATAAAGTTGCGCTGCTACGTGGCATACGATGAGGCGAAGGCACATGGAGGCTACAGCATAAAAGTGCTTGTACCGACCGGCAAGAAAGGCGGATGGCGTGTGGTGGCAGAAGACCGGGGCGGCAAGCTGCCCGGCACTTTGTCGAAGAACAAGGTGAGCAGCGACCCAAACAAGCAGACCGGGACAAGCATGCTGCCGCAGCGCGACATCAATCTGCAGTTCGACCTGCCCGCTGACTGCCGGGACATCACGGCCATGCGCCTGGAGTTGGATATGGAAGGGGCAGTGTATTGGACAGTCTTCAATATCGACTTCTACAAGGACGGCGGGCGGGTGCTTGCCGATGTCATACCAAACTCCCGTTTCGGAAGCGCCTGGATGAGTGCCGGCGAGGGACATGAATGGGCACAGGTAGACCTGGCGGCAAAGTCAGAGGTGTCGTTCGTTGACCTTTCGTGGATACGCCGGCCCAAGCATGGATATATAGAAGTCAGCGACGATGCCCGGCAATGGCGCCGTGTGGCAACGCTGCCCGACAACAGCAAGCGGCGCACCGACCGCATAAAACTCAGCGGCGTCAGTTGCCGCTATGTCAGAGTCACCATGGACGGCGGCAGCATTGATGTGGCGAAGACCGGCGATGTGCCAACCAAGGCATACGTGCTGAGCGAACTGAAGGTTGAAGGAAAGGGCGTTCGGCGCGACACGGAGTCAGCAACCCGCCCCGGTATGGAATCAGCAAACGGTGGATATGCCGACAACCGCATGATGCTCAATGCCGGAGACTGGAAAGTGTGCCGCGCGTCACAGGTGAAAGCAGGAGGTGAGAAGGTATCCACCAGACAGTTTGCCACCGATGACAGTTGGATTCCAGCCACCGTGCCAGCCACCGTGCTCACCAGTTTCGTCAACTATGGCGCTCTTGCCAATCCAGACTATGCCGACAATATGTTCGGCATCAGCGATTCATATTTCAACTCCGACTTCTGGTATCGCCGCACCTTCTCCCTGCCGAAGGAGATGGCCGGACAGCGGGTGCTTCTGAATTTCGATGGCATCAACTGGAAAGCCGATGTGTGGGTCAACGGCAAGAAGATAGACCGCATAGAGGGAGCTTTCACCCGTTCCGTAGCCGACATCACGCCATATCTCAACGGAGGAGTAAACACACTCGCCGTGCTTATCCATAAGAATGCACATCCCGGAGCGATAAAGGAGAAAAACCATCTGAACACCGATTTCAACGGCGGCATACTCGGAGCAGACAACCCCACCTTCCATGCCACTATCGGCTGGGACTGGATATCAACTATCCGCGGTCGTGATATCGGTATCTGGAACGATGTCTATCTTACTTCTACTGCTTCCGTAACACTCGCAGACCCCGTAGTAAGCACCCGTTTCGACAATCTGCCCGACACCCTTGCCACCATGACGCCACGCGTGTTGGCGCACAACTGGCTCGACAAGGAAGTGAGCGGAACGCTGAGAGGATGGATAGGCAATCTGAAGTTTGAAAAGAATATCACGCTGAAAGCCGGAGAACAGCGTGAGGTGGTGTTCAGTCCCGACGAATACCAGACCCTGTACGACCGGCGCATACGCCTCTGGTGGCCAAACGGACATGGCGAACCATATCTGCATGATGCCGGATTTGAGTTTTTGGCAGACAATCAGCAGAGCCACAACGCCACTGCCCGCATCCACTACAAGGCAGGTATAAGGGAGATGCGATATGCCGACCCTGACACGCAGCTGAAACTTTTCGTCAACGGGCGACGCATCGTGCCGCTCGGCGGAAACTGGGGATTCCCGGAGTCTAACCTCAACTATCGCCAGAGGGAATATGACATTGCCGTGCGCCTGCACCGTGACATGAACTTCAATATGATACGCAACTGGGTGGGAATGACCGGCGACGAGGAGTTTTATGACGCTTGCGACAAGTATGGCATCATGGTGTGGCAGGACTTCTGGCTTGCCAACCCTGCCGACGGACCGGATCCCGACGACGAGGTGATGTTCATGCGCAATGCCCGTGATTTCACAAGCCGTATGCGCCGCCATCCGTCGATTGCTCTCTATTGCGGACGAAACGAAGGTTATCCTCCAAAGACCCTCGACGACGGTTTGCGGCAGACTGTGGCAGAGATGAACCCGAAGTTACTCTACATATCATCTTCGGCTGATGATGGAGTGAGCGGACACGGACCGTATTGGGCGGAACCGCCACGTACCTACTTCGCCAAGCAGAGCGGAAAACTGCATACCGAGCGTGGCATGCCTAACGTGATGACGCCGGAAGGCACACGCCGCACACTCGCAGAACCGATAGAATGGGAACCCGGCGACGCCTGGGGACAGCATGATTTCACACAGGCAGGCGCTCAGCGAGGCGCTTCGTTCATGGCAATCGTCGAACGTATGTTCGGCAAACCGGAGTCTGCCGACGACTTCACCCGTCTGGCACAATGGGAAAACTATGAAGGTTATCGTGCGATGTATGAGGCAGACTCGAAATACCGCCAGGGACTGCTCATCTGGATGAGCCACGCCTGCTGGCCAAGCTATACATGGCAGTGTTATGACTATTATTTCGAACCTACGGCAGCCTTCTTCGGTGCACGCAAGGCTTGCGAACCATTGCATATCCAGCGTAACGCCCTGACACGCAGCATCGAGGTGGTAAACCGCACGGCGGATAACTATAAAGACCTTGTGGCAACCCGTGAACTGCTCGATATCCGTGGCAATATTGTCCGTGTGGATAGCAATATGGTAAACTCCAATGGTGACTCCACCGTAGAACTGGCAGCTCTCGCCACCGACTCCGTGCCCGGGAATATCGACGGAACGGTGTATTACATCCGTTTGAGACTTGCAGACAGCAATAACGCGACGTTGTCTACCAATTTCTATGTTCTGTCTACCGATGAAGGCAATCTGCAGCAGCTTGCCACACTGCCCGTGGTGAAAGTGGCGGCTTCAGTAAAACGCCCGTCCGGCAACGGCATGACTCTGACTTTGCGGAACACCGCTTCCACACCGGCAATGATGATAAGGCTGAACCTCAAGACCGGCGATGGTTGTCAGGTGCTGCCCGTGGACTATTCAGACAATTATTTCCACCTCATGCCCGGAGAGGAGCGCACTGTCAATATCAGATGGGACAATGCCGATGCGCGACAGCAAGTACCGTTTGTCGAGCTTACGGGATATAATGTGGAACAGTGTGTGTTGAAATAGTAAAGCCGTCCGGAGATAGGGTAGGAGTGTCGTCATTTCTTGTCTTATATGGCAATTTGTCCATAAAAAAAATTAACCCCAAACGGTCATCATGCCGTTTGGGGTTAAAAAATCTCTTGGAGTTTCCGTCGTGCCCTGCTCTTAGTTTTCCTTCAGCCAGAGTGGGGCAGCGTAATTACAGTTTGTTGAACTCGGCGAAGATCTTGTCGGAGATTTCCTTGAACTCTTCGTCGGTGAGTTTCAGCTTAGGGTTAGAGAAGAGCATGTCCTTCTCGTTCTGCATCGGCACGAGGTGAACGTGGGCATGAGCCACTTCCAGTCCGAGCACCGCCATGCCCACCTTGCGGCATGGGAAAGCGTTCTTGATGGCAACTGCCACCTTCTTTGCAAACACCGCCATTTCGGCAATCTCCTCGTCGGTCATGTCGAAATAGTAGTCCACCTCACGGCGTGGAATCACCAGAGTGTGACCCTTCACCAGAGGGTTGATGTCGAGGAACGCATAGAATTTCTCGTTTGCGGCGCATTTCCAGCTTGGAATCTCGCCTGCAGCAATCTTAGAAAAAATGTCCATAATCTATAGTTTTTATTCTACGGAAATCTTGTCGATTCTCAGTCTTATGGTGCCACGAGGAATCTTTATCTCAGCCTCGTCGCCCACCTTCTTGTTGAGCAGTCCCTGTGCGATAGGAGTCTTGATGGAGATTTTTCCCTCCTTGAGGTTCGCCTCGCTCTCGCTGACGATAGTGTATGTCATCTTTGCCTTAGTGGCGATGTTTGTCATCTCCACCTTCGACAAAATCTGTACGGTGTCGGTGCTGAGGCGTGACGTGTCAACGATCTTCGCTTCAGCGATGGCGAGCTTCAGCTTGTTGATCTTGTCTTCCAGATGAGCCTGTGCCTCTTTTGCCGCATCATACTCAGAGTTCTCACTAAGGTCGCCCTTGTCGGCAGCCTCTGCGATTGCGGCAGATGCCTTCGGACGCTCAATACTTTCCAAACGTTTCAGTTCGGCTACCATCTTGTCGTAGCCATCTTGTGACATGTAAGCCATAATGAAAATTATTTTTTATTTGATTTTATGTGTTTCCTGGCAATATAATATAATGGATTCCGGCAGAGAAATTAGTGCCGGAATCCATTATATTCTCACCAAATGTCTATTCTTTTTGCAAAGATAGGCATATTTTTCATAATTACAAAATAAAAAATTGGCTAAAAACGTGTTTGTTAATATAATTATGCTTATTTTTGCAGCTACATAATTATGTAATACTTTTATTATCCTTGTTATATTATGATTACACCTTCAGAGTATAATGCTATTTTGGACTTGATGCATCGTCAGGTTGTGCCTGCTATTGGATGTACCGAGCCAATTGCTGTGGCACTTTGTGTGGCAAAAGCAACAGAGCTGCTTGCAGCGGAGCCTGATACTATTGATGTCAGACTTAGTGCAAACATTTTTAAGAACGCCATGGGAGTAGGCATCCCTGGCACGGGAATGATCGGTCTTCCCATCGCCATCGCTTTGGGAGCGCTGGCAGGAAAGCCTGAACTCAGTCTGGAAGTGCTCCGCGACTGCACGAAGGACGATGTGGAGCGTGGAAAGAAATACATCGACGAGGGAAGAATCAAGATAACCCTCGAACATGATGACGCCGACAAACTGTATATCAACGCCCTCTGCAAGGCTGGCGGAAAGGAAGCTGAGGCTCGCATCAAGAGCTCCCACACCAATTTCGTCTTCATGCGCAAGGACGCAGAGGAACTGCTCAACGTGGCTTCGTGTGCCGCTAAAGCCTCACAGGCTGCCGACGACATCAGGCTGACGCTGCGTAAAGTGTATGAATTCGCCCACACTGCCAAGCTCGACGACATCCGCTTCATCCTCGACGCCAAGAAGCTCAACGAGGCTGCATCTGCGGCAGGACTGCGCGAGAACTATGGCCACCAGCTGGGCAAGACGCTCTGCAGTCCGCTCGGTCATGGAATCATGGGCGACAGCATCTTCTCCAGAATACTGTCTGCCACAAGCTGTGCCTGCGACGCACGTATGGCGGGAGCCATGGTGCCGGTGATGAGCAACAGCGGCAGCGGAAACCAGGGTATTTGCACCACCATGCCGGTGGCGGTATTTGCCAAGGAGAACCATAACACCGAGGAGGAGCTTATCCGTGCGCTTGTGATGAGTAACCTCACGGCAATATATATCAAACAAAACCTCGGCACGCTGTCTGCACTTTGCGGATGCGTGGTTGCCAGCACGGGCAGCAGCTGCGGTATCACATATCTCATGGGCGGCAACTTCGAGCAGATTTGCTTCTCGGTGAAGAATATGATAGCAAACCTTACGGGAATGATCTGCGACGGTGCGAAGCCAAGTTGCGCCCTGAAGCTCACCAGCGGCGTGAGCACGGCGGTGCTCAGTGCGATGCTCGCCATGCAGCACAAATATGTCACCTCATACGAGGGAATCATCGACGACGATGTGGACCAGAGCATCCGCAACCTCACAGCCATCGGCAGCCGCGGCATGAACGATACCGACCGTTTCGTGCTCGACATCATGACCCACAAAGGCGTGAAGGAGGATTGACTTAACTATATAAGGATTCCTGTTGGAGTCACCTTGATAAACAATCGAAGAAAAATAAAAATAAAAAAACAATAAAGTAATAATGAAAAGTTCAGTAATCAAAAGAATGTTTACGACTTCGCTCATGATGCTTATGGCTATCATGCTGTGGGCACAAGGAAGTCCGGTACATTTCACAGTTAGTCAGAAGCAGGTTTCTGACACCGAAATCGATGTGGTCTTCAAGGGTAAGATCGCCAAGGGCTGGCATGTATATGCCCCCAACATCCCTGCTGACGGACCAATCCCTGCCACTATGCACACCGAGAAGGCTGAGGGCGTGAAGGCTGTAGGCAAGCTCAAGGCCCAGGGCAGGGAAATCAAGGAGTACGACCAGATTTTTGGTATGCAGCTTCGCTATTATGAGAACAGCGTTACTTTCGTGCAGCGCTATAAGATTACGGGCAAGACATACTCTGTGAAGGGTTATCTGGAGTACGGCGCCTGCAACGACTCTGGCTGTATGCCTCCTACCTCTGTAGAGTTCTCATACAAGGGCAACGGTCCTGCCGATGCTCCTGAGGCTCAGGAGGAAGCTACAGAGGAGGCTGCCGCTGCCGACACTGCTGCCGTGGCACCGGCCGGCGAGGCTGTTGAGGCTGACTCGGCATCCGTAGTTGCCGACGGCGACCTCTGGAAACCGGTTATCAATGAGCTGAAGGCATATCAGGAAGGTGGCAACGCAAGCCACTCTCTCTTCTATATCCTCATCATGGGCTTCGTGGGTGGTCTGCTCGCAGTGCTCATGCCATGTATCTGGCCTATCATCCCAATGACCGTAAGCTTCTTCATGAAGCGCAACAAGGACAAGAAGAAGGGTATCCGCGACGCCGTTACCTATGGTATTTCCATCATCGTGATCTACGTGTTGCTCGGCTTCCTTATCACTCTTATTTCGGGTGGTAACGGACTGAACAGTCTTTCTACCAACGCCGTGTTCAACATCATCATCTTCCTCGTGCTCGTTGTATTCGCAGTGTCATTCTTCGGATGGTTCGAGCTTGAGCTGCCTTCTAAGTGGACAAACTCCGTAGACAACAAGGCTTCTGCAACAACAGGTCTCGTGTCTATCTTCCTCATGGCGTTCACCCTCGTGCTCGTGTCATTCTCTTGCACCGCACCTATCATCGGACTGCTCCTCGCTGAGTTCTCTACATCGGGTAACATCGCCGCTCCGGCAGTCGGTATGCTTGGCTTCTCTATTGCCCTCGCATTGCCGTTCACACTCTTTGCCATGTTCCCGGCATGGCTCAAGTCAGCTCCTAAGTCTGGCTCTTGGATGAACACACTGAAGGTGAGCCTCGGTTTCGTGGAGCTCGCATTCTCTCTGAAGTTCCTCTCTGTTGCCGACCTCGCTTACGGATGGCACATCCTCGACCGTGAGACATTCCTCGCTCTCTGGATAGCTATCTTCTTCCTCTTGGGTCTCTACCTCATCGGCAAGCTCAAGTTCCAGAGCGACGTGATGCTCGGTGAGCCAAAGCCAATGCCAGTGCCTTGCGTGATGCTCGGTCTTGTTTCTCTGGCATTCGCCGTATATATGATTCCTGGTCTCTGGGGTGCTCCTTGTAAGGCTGTCAGCGCCTTCGCACCGCCGATGAACACACAGGACTTCAACCTCAATACCAACGAGGTGAAACCTAAGTACACTTCTTATGAAGAGGGTGTAGCTGCCGCTGCAGCACAGGGCAAGCCTATCCTCATCGACTTCACCGGCTTCGGTTGTGTGAACTGCCGTAAGATGGAGGCTGCCGTATGGACAGACCCACGCGTTGCCGACAAACTCAACAACGACTATGTGCTCATCTCTCTCTATGTTGACGACAAGCAGCCTCTGGCCAAGCCTATCGAGGTGACCGTGAACGGACAGAAGCGCACTCTGCGTACTGTCGGTGACAAGTGGAGCTATCTGCAGCAGAGCAAGTTCGGTGCCCTCGCACAGCCATACTACGTGACCCTCGGTCCTGACGGTATGCCTCTCTCTCGTCCATTCTCATTCAAGGAAGACGTGTCAGACTATCTGAACTTCCTCCAGGAGGGCTTGGACAATTATAGAAGCAAGCAGAACGACTGATAAGCAAATACAGAGAAAGGGACAGCCGGATGATGCATCGTCACGTCGGGCATGTCCCTTTCTTGTTATATATAATATGGTATGAATGAGGCGTCTGTCATTCTCCGACGCGCCTTGATTGTATAACTTAAAAACAAAGTACTATGGTAAAAGACCTTCTCGCATTTCTCGATGCATCGCCAGTGAATTTCCTCGCAGTGAAGACCCTCAAGGAGCGTCTTGCCGCTGCCGGTTTCAAAGAGATGGATTCCACTGCTCCCATAGGCACCATTGAGCCAGGCGACCAGCTGTTCTTCACCAAGAACGACTCCTCGCTCTATGCCGTCCGCATAGGCAGGCAGACTATCGCCGATGCGGGATTCCATCTGATATGCGCCCATTGCGACTCGCCCACCTTCCGTATCAAGCCGAATCCGGAAATGGTATGTGAGGGAGGCATCACGAAACTCAACACCGAGGTATATGGTGGCCCTATCATGAGCACATGGTTCGACCGTCCGCTGAGCCTCGCCGGAAGAGTAATCCTGCGCACCGACAATCCGCTGCAGCCGGAAACCCGTCTGCTGCATGTGAAGCGACCGCTGCTGCAGATCACCAATATCGCCATCCACTTCAACCGTCAGGTGAACGACGGTGTGAAACTGAGCAAGCAGAAAGACATGCTCCCGCTGCTCGGCATCGTGAACGACCAACTTGAGGCTGGCAACATGCTGATGAACGTCATCACCGGCGAACTCGGTGTAAAGGCGCAGGATATCCTCGACTTCGACCTCTATCTCTACGACACTGCTCCTGCCAGCACCTTCGGCGTGCATGACGAGTTTATCTCTGCCGGCAGACTCGACGACCTGAGCATGGTTCATGCCGGACTCATGGCGTTGATGATGAGTGGCGGTGTGCCGGAGACTACACAGGTGCTTGCCGTATTCGACAATGAGGAGACTGGCAGCCAGACAAAGCAGGGAGCCGGCAGCCCGTTCCTGAGCAGTCTGTTGCAGCGTCTGGTGTTCGCACAGGGTGGCGAAATGTCGGATTTCTACCGCAGCGTGGAGAAGTCGTTCATGATTTCTGCCGACAATGCCCATGCCTGGCATCCTAACTATCCTGAGAAGTTCGACCCTACCAACCATCCTATGCTTGGCGGTGGTCCATGCATCAAGTTCAATGCAGCCCAGAAGTATGCCAGCGACGCCGTTTCGGCAGCCATCTTCACAGGCATTTGTGAGAAAGCCGGTGTGCCATGCCAGCGCTTCGTCAACCATAGCGACGTGGCAGGCGGCAGCACCCTCGGCAATATCCTTGCTTCATCATTGCCTCTGCGTGGCGTAGACATGGGTAACCCTGTCCTCGGCATGCACTCCGTGCGTGAGACGGGTTCTGTGGCAGACCATGAATACTGCATCAAGGCATTCACGGAGTTCTATAAACTGTGATTTGCAGAGCGTAGACCTGCATAACCCCCAAAATGCGGTCATCAGGTCGTTCAACGTAATACCCAAAACGGTCATCCCTCTTTGCTGTATTTGCAATGTGGGATGACCGCTATCGTTTCTAATATGTCGTTATAGCCTTTTGGCCTTCAAATGATAACTGAAAGTCTTTCTTAATGGCTGTTGTTGTCAGTAATTACTTTCTTGCCGTTGATGATATTATGAAACGATAGGCTAAAGGAATATAGTTGCCAAAGATTTTCCGGAAAATCCTTTGCTGCTTGGAGTTGATGTGTTATATTTGCCGTGAAATTGAGAAATATGCTTTTTTGCGTCCTTATAGTCCGTTGAGGTGAGGGCGGGAGAAGGCAGGGATTGTTATAATTATTAGAAACAAAACTTATCATCAACAAATGGATCCAATATTTATCACCGGACCATGTGTCATAGAGTCGGCAGAATTGCTCGACACCATAGCGGCAGAGATAAAGCGACTAAGCGACCTGACGGGCCGCACATTCTATTTCAAGGCATCTTTCGACAAGGCAAACCGCACGTCGATACACTCTTTCCGCGGCCCGGGACTGGAACGCGGACTGCAGATGCTTGCCGACGTGAGAGAGAAATACCATCTGCCGCTGCTCACCGATATCCATGAGAGCTGGCAGGCAAAGGCAGCCGGAGAGGTGGTGGACGTGTTGCAGATTCCTGCATTCCTGTGCCGCCAGACCGACCTCCTCGTAGAGGCAGCACGCACCGGACGCACGTTGAACATCAAGAAAGCACAGTTTCTTTCTGGCGAAGATATGCGCTATCCCGTGGAGAAATGCCGTGAGGCAGGTGCCAAGGAGGTGTGGCTTACCGAGAGAGGCAACAGCTTCGGATACAACAATCTTGTGGTGGACTTCCGCAATCTGCCAGCCATGTCGCAGTATGCCGACCGCGTGGTGATGGACTGCACACACAGCGTGCAGCGGCCAGGAGGAGCCGGCGGAAAGACAGGCGGCGACCGTCAGTATGTGCCGATGATGGCGTTGGCGGCAAAGGCGTTCGGAGCACAGGGATATTTCTTCGAGACGCATCCCGACCCGGACCATGCCCTCAGCGACGGACCGAACATGCTCTATCTGAAAGACCTCGAAGGAGTGGTGAAGAGTCTGCTTGACTAACAGAAACTGCCGTCCCGTCAGTCAGTGCTGATGGGAATAATCGGAAAACAAAAGTAGAATTATGAAATACACACATACAGCAATAAAATGTATCGAGGACGAGTCGAAGGCTCTCCTTGAACTCATACCCAATATCGACGACAATTTCGACAAGGCTGTCGATATCATACTACAGTGTAAGGGAAAACTCATCGTTACCGGAGTGGGCAAGAGCGGACATATCGGTGCGAAGATTGCCGCTACGCTCTCTTCAACGGGAACGCCGAGCTTCTTCATCAATCCCCTTGATGCCTTCCACGGCGATCTCGGCGTGATACAGGCAGAGGATGTGGTGTTGGCATTGTCTAATTCCGGACAGACCGATGAGCTGCTGCGCTTCCTGCCGTATCTCATCGAACATAAGATCCCTGTTATCGGAATGAGCGGAAACCCGGAGTCGCTGCTCGCCAAATATGCCACAGCCCATCTGAACTCCAGAGTGAGCCGTGAGGCTTGTCCGTTGGGACTCGCTCCCACATCATCCACTACGGCAGCCCTCGCCCTGGGCGACGCCCTGGCATGTGCGCTGATGGTGGCACGCAACTTCAAGGCTACCGATTTCGCACAGTTCCATCCAGGCGGTTCGCTCGGCAGACGACTGCTCACCAGGGCTAAGGACGTGATGCGTTCCGACGACCTGCCTGTAGTAGACCCTCAGACGAAGCTCGGCGAGGCCGTTATACATGTGAGCAACGGCAGACTGGGACTGTGTGTGCCGGTGGTTGACGGCAAGGTGGTGGGTCTCGTCACCGATGGCGACATACGCCGTGCGATGGAGAGCTCGCAGGACAGATTCTTCCAACTCACCGTTGCCGACATCATGACGAAGACGCCGAAGATGGTGTCGCCGGAAATGAAGATTACCGACATAGAACAGGTGCTCCATCAGAACAAGATACACTGTGTTCTCGTGGTTGACGAGGAGAAGCATCTGCTTGGCGTGGTGGATTCATTCCGAACTATGTTGTAGAATTTTTCAGCTATGTATATAAGCACCAAAACGGTCATTAGGTCGACAAGGCCTAATGACCGTTTTGGGATAAAAAGGTTGGTGGAGCAGATGCAAGGTCTTATTTCAGCTTGCTCCGCTCAATCACGTGCACGAAGTCCTGCCAACCTTTCTTCGCCTTGTATTTTCCCACACATCCGTCAGGAACGACGAGCCATGTGTTCTGCAGCACTTCGCGGCAGAAAGCGTTAGGTGCGTCGTGAGGATTCCTGTTGGTTATTGCTATCGCCTTCAGGTTTGGAGTGTCGCTGAATGCACCTTCGCCGATGTTTATCATGTCATCGCCAAGAGTGACATACTCCAACGAGGTGCAGCATCTGAAAGCGTTCTCACCGATAGTGTGCATGTCTTTCGGACAGTCGAAGCGTTTCAGTTTGATGCATCCCCAGAAGCAGGCGTTACCGATGGCCTTGAGGTTGTTGTCGGTATGTATCGATTCAAGCTCCGTACACCATTGAAAGGCACTCATGCCGATGTGGCGCAGCTTGGCAGGACAGGTGAAAGTCTTCAGCGGACATCTGGTGAATGCTTGTGACTCGATGAACTTTATGGCGTCGTTTAGCGTTATCGACTCCAGCGAGCAACCGTCGAAAGCACCGCAGGCAATCACCTCTATGGTCCAGTTCGTCAGTCCTCTTGACACATTGTATGGAATCTTGACATGCTTCAGGTTCGGTTCCATACACCGTTGTACGGTGGCCTCTCCCTGGTATGTCAGTGCCGTCTCCGACACCATTCCGTATTGTATCGGTCCGGAGATGAAGTATGGCAGATTGAGGTGGTCTTGCGCCATGGCGGCATTGGTCATGACCATAAAGCAGGTCAGCAGTAGCATCTTCAGTTTCTTCATGATGTTATTGTTTTTTATTGTTCTTGATTATACCTTATCTATTATGCGTTGTCGTTGGTGGAGAGAACGTCCTGTTGTCGTCATACTCTGTTATTCCCCAATCGGTCATCAGTCTGTTGTTGGCTTATTCCAGCACATCCCAGAACTCATCGGGCAGCGAGATGTTCTCAATGTCCTTTGCCTCTTCAAACAGTGGGGCGATGTCGTCGGCATCAAATCCCGCTATGCCACAGCCGATGGCAGTGACGAGGAAATGGAGTTCGGGATGCTGACGGGCATATTCCACGAATTCGTCGACGTAGGGCTTGATGGTCTCCGTGCCTCCCTGCATGGTTGGGATGGCATACGACTGTCCCTGCATTCCTACGCCCTGTCCCATTACGGCACCGAAATGCAGTCTCGCCGCACGTGCCGCGCCGCCGGCGTGGATGCCCTGCAGGTTTGAACCGAACACGAATATCTCGTTCGGCTTGAGGGCGGTGATTAGTGATGGTGTGATTCTTCTGTTCATGATATCTGTATTTTGTTCTGATTCCTGTTGCCACTTGACGAAGCGTGAGAGTGAAGCTGCTGACATCGGACTTGCCTTGCTGAAGCATGCGTCTGCCGAACTGTCTTCCATGCAGGGTTCCATGACCGGAGCCATGGTGAGACCTTCGCCGTAATTCTCGATTACGTAGGGAGTCACCACTTCCTCCATCATCTTCTTGTATCTCATGTTCACTGCAGCCGGAGTGATGCCGAGCTGTGCCGCCACGTCCTTCTGTTTGAATCCGGCATAAAACACCATGTGGGCTATCTCCTGCATCATGCGGTCGTGGTAGTGTGATGCCACAGCCTCTGCCACTTGCAGCAGCATGCCCTCCTCCTTGTCGGTGGACCGCACATATTCCAACACCACATCGGAAGCCTCTTCAGAGAGATGCTCATACTCCTTGTTGTAAGCCTTCAGTGCATCGAGCACCACGAAATGGAATCCCCTCACCATCCATGTAGACAGCTTGGCTGCTTTCGGCTTCTTGAGCAGAGGTTCGAAATGGTGGGTGAGCAACTGTATGTAGTAGTCGTGGGCGAGTGAATAGAAGTCAAGTCCCGCCTTGCCGTGTAGCTGGTATTTCCTGTCGTATATGCTGTATGCACGCCGGCAGTAGCCATAGAAGTACTCTTTGGTCATATCGCCGTTGAAGGATATGAAGCCGTTTAGTATTATGTCGTCTGGAAGATGAGCCATAAGCTGAATGTTGTTATTGTATGCCGATTTTATTCTCCAGGGCAAAGATAATGCAAACCGAAGACAATACAAAACAAGCCTGCTTGTTTTTATTGTTGAGGTGCCGCTTATCTTATTCAAAGATAATGCAAACCGAAGACAATACAAAACAAGCTTGCTTGTTTTTATTGTTGAGGTGCCGCTTATCTTATTCAAAGATAATGCAAACCTAAGACAATACAAAGCAAGCCTGCTTGTTTTTATTGTTGAGGTGCCGCTTGTCTTATTGAAAGATTCCATTGTTCTTCTGAAAAAACTTATTATTTTCCGTTTCTTGCTTAATTTTTTTCTGAAATGGTCTTATAAATAGAAAAGAAGTAAACAATTAAACATTACCATTATGAAAAAGATTTTCAATACAAAGAAAGAAACTACTATCGTAGAGAACACGACTACAACTATCGGTGGCGCAGACGAGAAGGGTATGAAAGACATCGCTCCCAAGAAGGTGGGAATGCTCGATATGGTGATTGCCTTCGACACCACCGGTTCGATGTCGGCATATATCGACGACGTGCGCCGTCAGGTGGCCGACCTTATTCCACGACTCTTCAAGGACAACGACGACCTGCGTCTCGGCATTGTGGCTTTCGGCGACTATTGCGACATGAACGGCAAGAATGATTTCGGCGACGCCTATCAGTGTCTGCCGCTTACGCGGAATGAGAACAGCATCATAAAGTTTATAAAGAATACCAAGGATACCTGCGGCGGCGACGGCGACGAGTTCTACGAGCTGGTGATAAAGAAGATAGTGGAGGAGACTTCGTGGCGCCATGGTTCCACACGCAGCATCCTGCTCATCTCCGACGCCGAACCCCACGAACTGGGCTACACTTATCGGAATTATGTGGTGGGCAATCAGATTGACTGGCGCCATGAGGCGAAGAAGGCATCGAAGCGCCGCATCAAGATCGACACCGTGTCTATCAATCCGTTGCCGTGGTATAAGGAACTGTCGGCGATGACGAACGGCGTCAACGTGCCCTTCTCGTCGAGCAGCTATACGGCAGACCTCATTGTTGCCGGCACCATGGCACGTGGTTCCAGCAAGCAGCGCAAGGAGTTTGACAGCCTGGCAATGAAGGCAAGTGTGTGCTGTCCAGACATGGCGTCGGTATACGAATGCTACCGTGAGGAAAGAGAAGACGAATAGTCGTTTGGAAAGTTGCTTCAATCTGTCATCAGTTTAACACCGCATTTACGGTCTGATGGCTTTTTGTGAAAATATTAGTTCAGCGGTTTCAGAATCATGACATTACATTACATGTTCTGAAGCCGCTTGCTCTTTTTTTTGTTATGCAATTTTTTGTCTTCTTGTACTCATAAAAGTGTCGCACAGAATTAATTTGCCAACGGGTGTCAATAGGATATGAGTAATCAAAGGGAGGCAACAAAAAAAGGAGAGAAGCAAGCTTCTCTCCTTTCAGTACCCAGAGCCGGGGTCGAACCGGCACGGGTTGCCCCACTGGTGTTTGAGACCAGCGCGTCTACCGATTCCGCCATCTGGGCTTAAATGCGGTGCAAAGGTAATACATTTTGTTGCAATACGCAAACTTTTGCGGATTTTTCTTTTTAAGTAATGTCCAAATTGTTTTTGAACATTACTAAGCACTTCGAATAAAAGAGAAAAAAACATAAAATGTTGTGGGACTCTACAATAATGAGTAACTTAGTGCGTAATAAAGATAAAAACCCATTCATTGAATTTAATGCGATATGAATTACAACAACGATAACTACTGCGTGATACTTGCCGGCGGAAAGGGCAGAAGACTCTGGCCGGCAAGCCGCGAGAACGCTCCGAAGCAATTCCTCGACTTCTTCTCCACCGGACGTACGCTCCTGCAGCAGACCTTCGACAGGATGAAGAATATCATCGCTCCTGAGAATATCCTCGTGGCAACCAATGAGGAGTATGGACATTTCGTGAGCGAGCAGCTTTCCGAGCTGCCCGAAGAGAATGTGCTGCTCGAACCCGTCAGCCGCAACACCGCTCCCAGTGTGGAGTGGGCCACTTACCGTATCCTCCACCGCAATGAGAAGGCAAGGATCGTCACGGTGCCGGCAGATCAGATGGTGATGGATGCCGATGCCTTCAGGCGTGATGTCTGCGATGGTCTCGACTGGGTGGGCGCCCATGACGGTCTGCTCGCCATAGGAGTGAAACCCACACGTCCGGAGCCGGGATATGGATACATACAGTTTGAAGGTGAAGCCGATGCCAGCGGCATATACAAGGTGAAGAGCTACACGGAGAAGCCGGAGAGGGAATTTGCCGAGATGTTCATGAACAGCGGCGAGTTCTATTGGAACACCGGACTCTTCATTGCCCGCTGCTCCACGATGCGCAACAGCCTGAAAGCCTTGTTTCCGCCAGTGCTGAGCGTCATCGATTCGGCGTCGGTATATTCCCTTGAGGCAGAACAGGCACACATCGCCAAGCGCTATTCCGCTTACCCCAACCTCTCGGTAGACTCTGCCGTGCTGGAAAAGGGCACCAATGTGTATGTCAAGAACGCCTCTTTCGGCTGGGCGGACCTCGGCACCTGGCATTCCATGTATGAAACGATGAGCAAGTGTATGGGCGACAATGTGGTGATAGGCAACAAGGTGAAACTCGACAACTGCCATGGCAACATCGTGAAGATGCCCGACGACCATGTGGCGGTGCTCAACGGTCTCGACGGTTATATCGTGGCAGAGAAGGGCAACGTGCTCCTTGTCTGCAAGAAAGAAGACTCGTCAGCCCTCGTGCGCAAATACATCAACGAGGTGAGGATGGACCACGGCGAGGAATATCTGTAACGACGGTCTACCGGCGACTATTATAGCCCCAATCGGTGATTATGCCGGTTGGGGCTTATGACGACACAGACTTTCAGCAACAGATGAGACGACACACGGCCTCTCTGAAAGTTGGACATATAAGAAAAAAGGGAAAAAAAGAAAAAACATGCTCCCCAGGCGTAGTGAATCGCGCCACTCCTGCGTATTAAGAGTAGATATTCCGATAAAACAGTATTGCGATGGATGTAAGGAAAGATGAATTTGAGAAACTGGCACGAGAAAACAAGGACACGATCTACACCGTGTGCTATATGTTTTCCAAAGACCGGGACGAGGTGGCAGACCTCTATCAGGAGACGCTGATAAATCTCTGGAAGGGCATGCCGCAGATGAAGCGCGACGGCAATGTGAGAGGCTGGGTCTACAGGGTGGCTCTGAACACCTGCATCTCTATGGGACGAAAGAAGAAAAGCCGTCCCACGGTGAGGCTGACGATGGACGTCGACCCCTTTGAACCCTCCGACGAGCGTACTACGCAGGTTGGCATGCTCCACAGGCGCATCAGCAAGCTGCAGCCGTTCGACCGTGCCATCGTGTTGCTGTGGCTCGAGAACATCAGTTATGATGAAATCGGCAAGATGCTCGGAATATCCACGGCAAACGTGTCGGTGAGACTGGTGCGTATTCGTGAACAGCTCAAAAAAATGTCTAACGATTAACTTATTCAGGAGGCTATAAATGGAAAAAGATATTTTGATGGAACTCGACGAGATGCGCTCACAGTTCGGCGAACTCAAGTCGATGCTCAAAGACCAGCAGATAGTAAACGAGAAGATGGCGCGCCGGGCGATGAAGGGCGACTACAACAAGGTGCGCAAGGACCTTATCTTCGCCATCGTGCTCGAGGTGGTGGCTATTCCGCTGCAGGTGGTGCTGCTGCCGCTCATCGGAATGCCCACATGGTATTTGGTGTTCACCGTGTTGTTTCTCCTATCGGCGCTCGTGGCTTCGGTGTATTCGCTCAGGCGCTATGCTTCAGCTGACATGATTTCTGGCAACCTCACCGAGGTGGCGCTTGGCATCGTGAAATACAAGCGTTTCGAACTGAAATGGTTCCTCTATGCCATCCCGTTGCTGCTCGTGTGGATATTCTTCTTCTTCTATTATCTCACAAGGGGCTATGAGTCAGAGCTGGTGCGCGGTTCGGTATGGGGCGGCATAATAGGAGTGATAATCGGTTTCACTTTCGGTTTCATCAACTATTACCAGAACCTCAAGCGCATGAACCGACTCCTCAGGCAGATTAAGGAGGTGAAGGGTGATGCAGTCTGACGCAAGGATGATTACAGACATGACCTGATGGCTGATTTTTGCATAAAAACAAAAAAATGCGAAAAACCGTCAACCATCTGGTTTTGAACGTGTAAGTTGTTGAATCATAGATATTTAAGTTTTTTATTTACGACCCGAACTGTCTGGTAATTGTCTGGATGGTTCGGGCCGTTCCCTTTAGATTATCTTTAGTCATCCTGTTTTTTGTGGATGGCTAAATTGTCGTGTGTTCAAATCGGCGACTGTTTTCGGTGATTTTTTCCGAATTGGGCACGGACAGGATTGCAAATGTGCCCAACCGGGGCAAGCACGTTGCCCAACATGGGCAAGCACGTTGCCCCAACTGGGCAAGCACCGTGCCCAATTTCGTAGCGGTGAACACAGGTGCGGAACAGTGTGAAAAGTGAAAATAGATGAATTATTTTGAATTGCAAGCTAATTGTACTATCTTTGCAAACTGTTATTCGAATACATTATTATATATGTCGTGCATTATCAATATTGAAACGAGCACAAACGTGTGCTCTCTAACAGTGAGTCAGGACGGCGCCGACATCTTTACGAAAGAAGACCATTCCGGACCTAACCACGCCGTAAAACTTGGAGAATTCGTAGACGAGGGACTGTCGTTCGCCGACAGTCATGCCATACCCGTTGATGCTGTTGCCGTGAGCTGCGGCCCCGGTTCCTACACCGGCCTCCGCATCGGAGTGTCGATGGCAAAAGGCATCTGCTACGGCAGGGGAGTGAAGCTCATTGCCGTACCGACGCTCGAACTGATGGCGGTGCCCGTGTTGCTGCATCATGAGATAGAGGAGGACGCACTGCTCTGTCCGATGATCGACGCAAGGCGTATGGAGGTGTATGCCGCCGTGTACAACCGCCGTCTGCAGGAAGTCAGGAAGGTACAGGCCGACGTCGTAGACGCCGACACCTACAAGGAATTCCTCGACAAGGGGCCCGTGTATTTCTTCGGCAACGGAGCAGAGAAATGCATGGAGACCATAAACCATCCCAATGCCCACCTTATAAAGGACATCGAACCTCTGTCGAGATTCATGTACCCGCTGGCAGAGAAGAGGATAGCAGAGGAGAGATATGAAGACGTGGCATATTTCGTGCCGTTCTATTTGAAGGACTTCGTGGCGAAGACACCGCGCAAGCTCCTCTAAGGAAAAACAAGATAACTTACAGAAAATGAATATAAAAGGACTGGATTACAATACCGAGAGAGAAAAGCTCATCCTGCCGGAATACGGAAGGGAGGTGCAGCAGATGGTAGACATCGCCGTGAACCTGCCCACCAAGGAGGAGCGCCAGAGATGTGCCGAGACGATCGTGAGAGTGATGGAGCGCATGTTGCCTCAGAACCGCAACAATGCCGACTACAAATGCAAGCTCTGGGACCATCTCGCCATCATCAGCGACTTCAAACTCGACATCGACTATCCATACGACGTGAGCAAGGCGAAGGAAATATCAGAGAAGCCGAAACCGCTGGCTTATCCGATGACGAAAATCAAGGTGAGACACTATGGCCACCTGCTTTTCGAGAGCTTCGAACTGCTCAAGAAGATGGAGCCGGGAAAGGAGCGCGACGAACTGGCAAGGCTCACCGCAGAGCAGATGAAGCACAACCTCGGACAGTGGAGCCACGGCGCCAACAATTATGACAAGGTGGTAGACGACATCGCCCGCTTCACCGACGGAATAATCCAGCTCGACCCGAGAGAACTGCAGAACGCCCGCTTCAACCTGCCGCAGCCGCAACAGAAGAGCGGCGGCGGGTCGAAAGGAAAGCGAAGAAGACAAAACCACTAACCTACCCACTATGGAATCTTTCATCATAGAAGGCGGGCATCCGCTGAGCGGAACGATTACGCCGCAGGGAGCCAAGAACGAGGCCCTCGAAGTGATATGCGCCACTCTCCTGACAGAGGAGAAGGTGGTGATGAGAAACGTGCCGGACATTCTGGACGTGAACAACCTGATTCTCCTGCTGAAAGACATCGGCGTGAGCGTGGAGCGCATAGGCAAGAACGAATACACTTTTGAATCGAAAGACATAAATCTCGACTATCTCGGCAGCGAGGAGTTCGTGAAGAAATGCTCGTCGCTCCGTGGCAGCGTGCTGATGATCGGTCCGCTGCTCGCACGCTTCGGCAAGGCAGTGGTGGCAAAGCCCGGAGGCGACAAGATAGGCAGACGCCGGCTCGACACCCACTTCCTGGGATTCAAGAATCTGGGAGCCAAGTTCGTTCACAGCGAGGGCAGCAACACCTTCGAGATAAAGGCAAGCAGACTCAAGGGTACCTATATGCTTCTTGATGAGGCTTCGGTGACGGGAACGGCAAACATCGTGATGGCTGCCGTGCTCGCCAAGGGCACCACGACGATATACAACGCCGCCTGCGAACCATACATCCAGCAGCTGTGCAAGATGCTCAATGCCATGGGAGCGAAAATCAGCGGCATAGCGTCAAACCTGCTCACCATAGAGGGAGTGGACAAGCTGCATGGCGCCGACCACACCATATTGCCCGACATGATAGAGGTGGGCTCCTTTATCGGCATGGCGGCGATGGTGGGCAACGGACTGAGGATAAAGAACGTGTCGGTGGAGAATCTCGGTATCATACCGGATGCCTTCCGCCGGTTGGGAGTGAAGATATTGATAGAGGGCGACGACCTCTACATACCGCATGTGCCTCACTATCAGGTGGATTCGTTTATCGACGGATCGATAATGACGCTTGCCGATGCCCCTTGGCCCGGACTCACTCCAGACCTCATCTCCGTGTTGCTCGTGGTGGCTACACAGGCGAGAGGCAGCGTGCTCGTGCATCAGAAGATGTTCGAGAGCCGACTGTTCTTCGTTGACAAGCTGATAGACATGGGCGCACAGATAATACTCTGCGACCCACACCGCGCCGTGGTGATAGGCCACGACCACAAGGTGAGACTGAAAGCCGGCAGGATGACCAGCCCGGACATACGCGCCGGCATAGCGCTGCTCATAGCGGCTCTCAGCGCCAACGGCACGTCGAGAATCGATAATATAGCCCAGATAGACCGTGGCTATGAGGACATAGAGGCACGCCTCAATGCTCTCGGCGCCAACATTAAGCGTGTGAAAAACTGATGATAAGACAGGAAGAGGTATATAAGATTGGCAAGATTGGCAAGCCGCACGGAGTGAAGGGAGAGCTGACGCTCTTCTTCGACGACGACGTGTTCGACCGTGTCGACGCCGACTATCTCGTGCTCCTTATCGACGGCATCCTCGTGCCATTCTATATGGAGGAGTGGAGATTCAAGTCGGGCGAGACGGCACTCGTGAAGTTTGAGGACATCGACACCAAGGAGGAAGCCAGCGAGATAGTGGGCAGCGAGGTGTATTTCCCCAAACATCTCTCCGACCGGGGCGACGACGAACTGACCTGGGACGAGCTGAAGGGATTCAGCCTTGCCGACGACAATATGGGCGGAACCATAGTAGGCAAAGTGGTGGGCATCGACGAGAGCACCATCAACGTGCTGCTCGAGGTGGAGACCGCCGCCGGCGACGTCGCGCTCATCCCGGCAAGCGAGGACATCATAGTGGAGGTGGACGTCGGGAAGAAGCTGCTCAGGGCAAAACTTCCGGAAGGTCTTATCGACATCAACGACAACAACTGATATGAAAAAGCAAATAGCCATACTCGGCTCAACAGGATCAATAGGTACGCAGGCACTGGAGGTGATAGAAGAACACTCCGACCTATACGAGGTGTATTGCCTCACGGCAAACAACAGGGTGAGGGAACTGGCTGAACAGGCACGCAGGTTCAATCCTGCCGCCGTGGTGATAGCCAACGAGGCACACTACGAGGAACTGAAGTCGCTGCTCGCCGACTGTCCCGACATCAATGTATATGCCGGCAGACAGGCAATCGACGACATCGTGACAGCCGGTCCGATAGACATAGTGCTTACGGCGATGGTGGGATTCGCCGGACTGAGCCCTACCATCAGTGCGATAAAGGCACACAAGAAGATATGTCTCGCCAACAAAGAGACGCTCGTGGTGGCTGGCGAACTGATATGCAGGCTCGCGGCAGAGAACCACTCGCCGATACTCCCTGTGGACAGTGAGCATTCGGCGATATTCCAGAGCATCGTGGGCGAGGGCGACAACGAAATAGAGAAAATCCTGCTCACGGCATCCGGCGGACCGTTCCGCACATTCTCAAAGGAACAGCTCGCCAAGGTGACGAAGGCAGACGCCCTGCACCATCCCACATGGGAGATGGGGGCGAAGATCACCATCGACAGCGCCTCGATGATGAACAAGGGCTTCGAGGTGATAGAGGCAAAGTGGCTCTTCGGAGTGGACGTAGACAAGATTCAGGTGCTCGTGCATCCGCAGTCGATAGTACATAGTGCGGTGCAGTTTGTTGACGGGGCTGTGAAAGCACAGCTCGGAGTGCCCGACATGCGTTTGCCGATACAGTATGCCTTCTCATATCCCGACAGGCTGCATCTCAACGGCGACAGACTGAATCTCTTTGAGCATCCGCTGGAGTTCTTCGAGCCGGATATGGAGAAATTCCGCTGTCTGGCGCTTGCCTACGAGGCGATGCGCAAAGGCGGCAACATGCCTTGCATACTGAATGCCGCCAACGAGATAGTGAACCGCGGATTCCTTGACGACAAATGCGGTTTCCTCGACATGCCGCGCATCATAGAAGAGACCATGGCAAGGGTGGCGTTTGATGCCAACCCGTCGTACGACACCTACATCGCTACCGACGCCGAGGCAAGACGAGTGGCAACGGAGCTGATGGGAGCATGACGGAAACGGCAAAGAGACATCGTCCTTTACATTATTATATATATAGAAAGAAAGTGTGGAAGCCGTTTTACTCCAGTTCGTTTTGGAATGACGGCGCATCAACTCAAGAATAACAACCCAAGAATATCAACAAAACAAGATGGAAATATTTTTAATCAGATTGCTGCAGTTCATGCTCGCAATCTCTATCCTTGTCCTGCTGCATGAGGGCGGACACTTCTTTTTCTCAAAACTTTTCGGTGTGCGCGTAGAGAAGTTCTATCTTTTCTTCGACCCCTGGTTCCACCTCTTCGAATTCAAGCCGAAGAAGAGCGACACGACATACGGCGTGGGATGGCTGCCGCTGGGCGGATACTGCAAGATTTCGGGAATGATAGACGAATCGTTCGACACGGAGCAGATGAAACAGCCCGCACAACCATGGGAGTTCCGTTCCAAACCGGCATGGCAGCGACTGCTGATAATGATAGGCGGAGTGCTCGTCAACTTCCTGCTCGCTTTGTTTATCTACAGTATGGTGCTCTTCTATTGGGGAGATTCATACATGCCTGTTCAGAACATGACGATGGGTATGAAATTCAACACCGAGGCAAAGGCAATAGGATTCCAGGACGGCGACGTGCCCGTAGGCACCGACCAGAAGGAATTCAAGAAGTTTGATGTTGATCTTTTCCGCAACATTGCTGATGCCAAGACCGTTACGGTGAAGAGAAAAGGAAAGCTCGTCACCATCACCCTGCCCGAAGACATGAGCCTGCTGAAGATGCTGAAGTCAGAACCGGCCTTCATGCGTCCGATCATACCAGCCGAGGTAGACAGCGTGATGCCAGACATGGCAGCCGCCAAGACAGGCATCAGGAAGGGCGACAGGATTGTGGCGTTCAACGGAGCGCCGGTGAACTCATGGTGCGATTTCGACGACCAGATAGGAGTGATGACCGACGTGATGACGGCTACGGCAAAGACAACGAAAGACTCGCTGAAGGTGCGCACCACTACTCTCGTGTATAAGAGCAAGGCAACAGGACAGCTCGACACCGCAAAGGTGGTGTTGTCGCCGGAGTTGCAGTTGGGAGTGGGCAAGACGAGTCTCATGACATACTACAAGCCGGTGACGACGGAATATGGATTCCTCGAGAGTTTCCCGGCAGGAATCAAATATGGCATCGGCGTGTTGCGCGGATATGTAGACGACATGAAATACGTGTTCACGGCAGACGGCGCGAAGTCGCTCGGCGGATTCGGCGCCATCGGAAGTCTCTTCCCGCCGGTTTGGGACTGGATGCTGTTCTGGAGAATGACGGCATTCCTCAGCATCATCCTCGCATTCATGAACATACTGCCGATACCGGCACTCGACGGCGGCCACGTGCTCTTCCTCATATATGAAATGGTGACGGGACGCGCTCCAAGCGAGAAGTTCCTGTTGAGGGCAGAATACGTGGGCTTCACGATATTGATATTACTCATGGTGGTGGCAAATCTGAATGATGTGCTGCGCTGGTTGGGTTTCATGCACTAAGGCAATAAGAAACAAATGGGTTTTCTGATAAAACTGGGCAAGATATTGTCCTTGGGTCTGCTTCCGATAAGGCGCAACTCCGTCTTCTTCGTGACGATGTATATTCTGGGTATGATATGTGCGTATGCCGTCATACCAAAGAAGGGTGAATTATACAGTCTGACATGGGAGGAACTGTTCTTCGACGTCTACCTCCTGTGTGTCGTCCTCGCCCTGATACCACAAAAGGTGAGGAGATGGATAAGACCGTTTTTCTATGTCCTGGCATACGCCACGGCAGTGGTAGACCTCTATTGCTTCGTGAGGTTCGACTCCACTCTCACTCCAACGATGCTGCTGCTCGTGGGCGAGACAAACGGAGATGAAGCCACGGAATTCCTGCAGTCGTATCTCAGTCTCGACCTTCTCGGAAGCAGCGTCGGACTGGTATTGCTGCTCATGCTGTTGCATATCCTCTATGCCGCATTCTCAAAGAAGGTGTGGCGATGGGCAAAAAGCAAATTGGCTGAGAACGAGAACCTGCTGCAGACAGCAAGAGAGGTGAAGGAGAAATTCCTGATTATGGCGCCATACGCAAGCGCTTCGCTGGGACTGGCAGCCGTGATACTCTTCTTCTCGTATGGCAACCTGTGTTGGGAAAACAAGGTGCTGTACCACAGGCTGATGTCGTATGACAACATCGGCGATGTGGAGCATGAACTGACAAAGAAGCCGCATGCCGTGCAGTATCAGCCGATATACAGACTGGCGTTCAGTCTGTATGCCAACGAACTGACGGCAAAGCAGCTCGTGAAACTCAAGGAGAGTCTCAATGAGGTGAAGGTGGACAGCTGTTCTTTCAAATCACGCAACATCGTGCTTATCATAGGAGAGAGCTACAACCGCAACCACTCACAACTCTACGGATACAAAACGCCGAACACTCCGCGACAGGTGAAGATGAGAAGAAGAGGCGAACTGGTGCCGTTTACCGACGTGGTGTCGCCATGGAATCTCACGAGTTTCGTGTTCAAGCATATATTCTCGCTATACACGGTGGGAGACAAAGGCGAATGGTGTGACTATCCGCTCTTCCCCGAGGTGTTCAGAAAGGCAGGTTATCATGTCACGTTCATGACAAACCAGTTCCTGCCGCAAGCCAAGGAGGCGGTGTATGACTTCAGCGGAGGATTCTTCCTCAATGACGAAGTGCTGAGCAAAGCACAGTTTGACACCCGCAACACAACGCTCTACCGCTTCGACAACGGACTGCTCCACAACTACGAGACGCTGAAGGGCGAGGGAGAAGGAAAGCCGCAGCTGATAATCTTCCACCTGAAAGGACAGCATGTGGACTACAAGAGCCGCTGCCCGAAGGTGCAGAAGAAGTTTGACAAGGACTACTACAAGGATCTGCGCCCGGAGCTGAACGACAAGGAGCGTACGGCACTTGCCGAATACGACAACGCCACGCTTTACAACGACAGTATCGTGAAGGCAATTGTGGACAAGTTCAGAAAGCAGGATGCTATCGTCATCTACGTGCCCGACCACGGTGAGGAGTGCTACGACGGAGCACACTTCTACGGAAGAATGCACTCAGCACAGGTGACGCCACGACTCGCACATGCCGAGTTTGAAATACCGATGTGGATATGGGCGTCAAGAAAATACAGAGCCACGCATCCGGAAATATGGAGAAGCGTGAAGGCAAGCAGGAAGCGTCCGTATATGACCGACGCCCTGCCGTATCTGCTGCTCGACCTCGCCGGCATCAGCTGTCCGCAATACCGCGACGAACTGAATATCCTCAGCGACAAGTATAACGCCAAGAGGAAAAGAATTCTCAAGGGAAAAGCCGACTACGACGAACTGATGGCTCAGGAGAAAGCGGAAAAGGAGAAGGAGGTTGAAGAAGCGAAGAAGAACTCCAAGGACAAGAAAGACAAGAAGAAAGCCCGAAGGGGCATAAAGAAACATAGCAGATGAACAAGCAACAATTACTGAGCATAGCGGAATCGAAGGCGCTGAGAGGCATTGCCATCCTCGGCATCATTCTGCATAACTACTGTCACTTCCTGGGGTTCGCCGTGAAGGAGAACGAGTATACCTTCGATGCAGAGAAACCAATGATGATGCTGGACAGGCTCTGCTCGCTCAACCATTATCTGTTCGTGCACATACTGTCGTTCTTCGGACATTATGGAGTGCCGGTTTTCCTCTTCATCAGCGGCTTCGGACTGGTGATGAAATATGAATACAAGAACAAGGACAAGGAAACGCGGATACTGCCGTTCGTCTGGTATAACTATGCCAAGCTGCTCCGTCTCATGTTCCTCGGATACATCGCCTTTGCCGTAGTGTGCTATCTCGACCCTCATGGCTATCATGGATATACCGTGGGCAGGGTAGTGGCGCAGCTGTTCATGTATATCAACATCCTGCCCGATCCCGACCATATCATCAAGCCGGGACCATACTGGTATTTCGGACTCACCCTGCAGCTGTATATCGTATACCGCTTGCTGTTATACCGCCGCAAGTCGGCTTACACGATAGCGCTCATCGCCGTATGCTGGATTCTGCAGACGGTGTTCTCGCCGGAGATGTATGGCAGTTGGGACTCTCTCAACCGCATCAGATACAATTTCATAGGAGGAATGCTGCCGTTCGGCATGGGAATGCTGTATGCCCGCCATGGCAGACTGTTGCCGAAGGGCGCCTATGCCGCTCTGGTGGTGGTGTCGGCAGCGGTGGTGTTCTGGGGAAGCTTCAATTTCCATTCATGGCTGTGGGTACCGGCATTCATCGTCATAGGAGCGGTGTCTACGTTCAAGCTGCTGCCTGAATGTGCCTTGAAACCATGTATGTGGACAGGAGTGATATCATCGTCGCTCTTTGTCGTACACCCTGTTCTCAGGGAAATCATAATACCGATGTCGCGCCGTGGACAGGTGTTCACGGGAATCGTGATATATCTCGTGGCGTCTGTCCTTTGCGCATGGCTGTTCATGAAGCTGCTCAAGTTCATACCCAAGCCAAAAAGCATCTGATGCTAACGCTGCTGACGGTGCCTGCCGTGTCAAAGTGCCACATGGCGGGCAGCGCAATGATGACACGCTGAATACGATAATTTTTCTAACATTCAAATCATTGTTGAATAGATGGTCAAGTTTGAGGATCTGAGCAAATACCGTGGCGAACTGATGGGACTCGCCATTCTGTTCGTCATCTTGTTTCATATAGGAATGCCGCAGAGCAATTTCTTCTATCCGCTCCGAAGGCTGGGAAACATCGGTGTGGACATGTTCCTGTTTGTAAGCGGTATGGGACTGTGGTTCTCTTGGATCCGTTCGCGGTTGGGAAAGAAACTCGACGGCAACGGGGCAATGGGAATCCGCCAGGCAACGATACGCTTCTTCAAGCACCGCTACAAGCGGATCTATCCCGTTTGGATCATCGTGGCGTCGGTATTCTATATCGGCAAATACGTTGAGGCTCCCGGCAGCGGCTATAGTCCTGATATCCCCAATCTGATTGCCAACGTGTTGTTCAACTGGAGTTTCTGGCGAATAGACGACCTTACCTTCTGGTATGTTCCGGCAACGATGATGCTGTATATCTTCGCACCGGGATATATGGAACTTGTGCGTGAGCGGCCTTCTTACCGCTGGCTGCCTGTGGCATTCATAATATTGGCGGCTATGGTGCGCTATGTGCCGCTGATACACAACAGCGTGGGGCATCTGGAGATATTCTTCAGCCGCATACCGATATTCTTCATCGGCATAAACGCCGGGAAATGGGTGATGGAAAAGCGGACACTGGAGAAAGGCAGCATCTGGATGATAGTCATCATCTTTGCCATGAGCCTCTGGCTATGTCTCCAGCTCGAATATATCGGCCACAGAAGGTTTCCGCTGTTCATGGAGCGCATCGTCTACATACCGCTCACCGTCACGGCATTGCTGCTGGAATGCAAGCTCATAGCCGTCATGCCGAAGAATATAAACCGGGTGCTGACCATGCTCGGCACTATTAGTCTTGAGATATATCTCATTCACATACAGTTCGTCATGCTGCCGCTGCAGCAATACAAGCTCGGATATTGCGTTACGGCACTGTTGGTAATCGTGATATCAACGCCGGTGGCATACCTGCTGCATTGGATAATCGAAAAGGTGATGGGCTGCAGGTTATTCAGAATATTGCAATGACCATCAAATGGCTTTTGCAATGGCCATCAAGAACATACAACATCAAGAGCTTTCGTAATGAACATAAAGAACATACTATCCATAATCCGTCCACACCAGTGGATAAAGAATGTCTTCGTGATGGTACCGCTGTTCTTCGGCGGCAGCCTTCTCGATACCACTGACATCATAGCCTCGCTGATAGCGGCGCTGGCGTTCAGCTTCATCGCCTCGTCGATATACTGTCTTAACGACATCATCGACGTGGAGGACGACCGACGTCATCCCGTGAAACGCAACCGGCCGATAGCGTCGGGCAAGGTGAGAGTGAAACAGGGATATGTCTGCATGGCAATGATGGTGGCGCTGAGTTTCGGACTCACGACGCTTATCGGCGAACAGGCAATGGGAGTGGCTGCGGCACTTGGAACGTATTTCCTGCTGAACATCGCCTACTGTCTGTGGCTGAAGAGATTCGCCATAGTGGACGTATGCGTGATAGCGTTCGGATTTGTGTTGAGGCTGCTCGTAGGCGGACTTGCCACGTGTATAGAACTGAGCAACTGGATTGTGCTCATGACATTCCTGCTCACGCTGTTCCTCTCTCTGGCAAAGCGACGCGACGATGTGGTGAGGATGAACGAAACCGGTCATGCGCCGCGGAAGAACACCATTCGATACAACCTGGAATTCATAAACCAGGCAATCACCATCACGGCAACGGTGACTCTCGTATGCTATATTATGTATACCGTGTCGCCGGAGGTGGAAAAGAGGATAGGCACACGCTATCTGTATCTCACCACAGTGTTCGTATTGCTCGGCATACTGAGGTATCTCCAGCTCACACTCGTTGACAACAAGAGTGGTGACCCTACCAAGACGATGCTGCGCGACAGGATGATGCAGATTGTGGTGGCGCTGTGGCTGCTGGCGTTCCTGCTCATAATATACGTGTTTTAGCGGCGTGACATACTTGGCATTTAAAAAAATAAGAAGAGATGAAGAACATCTACGCATTCGATTTCGACGGAACACTGACGAAACGCGACTCGCTGATAGCCTTCCTGCTGTTTGCAAAAGGATGGAAAGAGTTTCTGAAATGTTTCGCACTGCATATACATCTGCTGATAGCCATGAAACTGAAACTGGCTGACAGCGGAAAAGTGAAGGAAAGCATCTTCGCATACTATTTCCAGAATATGCCGGAGAGCATGTTCGACAACCTGTGTGAACGCTTTGCCGCCACACATTCACACATCCTGCGCCCGAAAGGCGTCGAGAGAGTGAGGGAGGCGATGGCAGAACCAGACTCCACGGTGATGATAGTGAGTGCGAGCATCAACAACTGGGTGGCGCCGTTTTTCAGGGAATTTCCCGGCATAGAGATATTCTGCACCAGGATAGAAGTGAAGGAAGGCAACCTGACGGGGCGTTTCCTATCTGCCAACTGCCGCGGCAAGGAGAAGGTGAGACGGATACTCGCCCTGCATCCCGACCGCAAGAGCTACTTCCTTACGGCGTTTGGCGACAGCAGCGGCGACATCGCAATGCTCGACTTTGCCGACGAGGGATTCTATAAACCGTTCAGATAACGCGACAATATACCGTTCAGATAACACGACAATACACCAAAAAGACAAAACAAGAAACAGCATAGCATGACAAATCCGATAAAAGAACTGAAGAATATCTTCATACAGATAGGTAGGATGTTCAGAGTGAAGAAAAACGAGGTGATACCTTCTCTCTCGGCTCTCGCCGTTTACATCATCCTCAACGCCCTGATAATAATGCGCTACTACGACTCGTTCTCCAAAGTGCACGTGGCATTCTGGAAAAACTTCATCAAGAAGTTCAGCGTGTCGGGATTCGACCCTATCACGTATGTGGTGTTGAGCACGTGGGGACCTAAATACGACATACACCGGCATCCTCTGCTCGCATTCTTCGTATATCCGCTGTATCTGCTGAACACGGCGCTGATGGACCTCACCGGACTGAATCTCGTGCAGTTTATCATCGCCTTGATACTGCTCTTCCTCATGTTCTATTCCTTCATATTCATGATGAGGATATGCCGCGACATCATCGGACTGAGAAACACCGATGCCGCACTGCTCAGCGGATTCCTGTTCAGCTGCGCGTATATAATGCTGACATTCATCGTGCCCGACCATTTCGCACCGTCGATGTTCATGCTGCTCATGGCGCTCTATGTCTGTGGAGTGAAGATCCGCGACAAGAAACGGCTCAACGGATGGCAGGCGGTGCTCATGTTCATATTCACAGCCGGTACGACGCTGAGCAACGGTGCGAAGATCGTCATCGACGCTCTCTTTGTGGAGGGCAAGAGATTCTTCCGTCCCAAATACCTTATCTTCGCCATCGCCATACCATGTGCCGGAATGTGGTATCTGTCAGATGCGGAATACAGATATTACCGTCTGCCCGTGGAGCAGCAGCGAAGGGCAGACGTGAAGAAGGCGAGCGAAAGAGAATGGGCAAAGAACCATGCCGCCTTCATGGACACCACCACAATCATGGACTCCGCTGAGGCTGAGAAGGCTTTCAAGGTGTGGGACAACAAGCGGATTCTCGCCAAATACAGGAAAGACCAGAAGCTGCCATGGAATGCCCACAAGGGCAAACCGCTGGTGAAGAAGGGAATGCTGCAATACACCGACATGACGACACCACGCTGGCAGTCGCTTGTAGACAATGTCTTCGGAGAGACGATACAGCTGCATCAGGACTACCTGCTGGGCGACACACTGCGCGACCGCCCCGTGTTCGTAAGCTACAGGAATATCGTCAACTATATCGTAGAGGCTGCCATCGTATTGCTGTTCCTCTTTGGAATATGGTGTGGCAGGAAGAGCCGCTTCCTGTGGATGGCACTCCTGGGCTTCGGTATAGACTTCACCGTACATGTGATTCTCGGCTTCGGTCTCAACGAGGTATATATCATGGGAGCACACTGGCTGTTCATAATCCCAATCGCCATCGCCTTTGCCATGAAGAAGGCTGAGGGCAGAAGGCTCCTTGCGCTCCGGGCGCTGCTGGGCATCATCACGGCATTCCTGCTGATATACAACGGTTCGCTGCTTGTGGGCTATTTGCTGGCATAGTCCGTGCATAATGTCTGCAGACCGGCTTGAAGATAAAAACAACACGCCACATAGACGTATTTACGAATAAATGTGTAATTTTGCACAATTAATATTGATAAAAGCATGATACAATCAATGACTGGCTACGGCAAGGCTGTAGTGGAATACGGAGAAAAGAAAATAAACGTTGAGGTGAAGTCGCTTAACAGCAAGACTCTCGACCTCTCAACACGAATAGCGCCAATCTATCGCGAAAAGGAAATGCAGATACGACAGATGGTGTCGCAGGCTCTCACACGAGGCAAAGTGGACTTCAGCATCTGGATTGAGAAGGATACCGTGGTGGATGCCACACCCGTGAACGGAGCGCTCGTGGCAGGCTACTACAAGCAGATAAAGGAGATTATACAGAAGAACAACATACCGGAACCTGCCGACTGGCTCGCCACGCTGATGAGAATGCCCGATGTGCTGACGAAGACAGAAACGGAGACTCTCACCGACGAGGAATGGGAAGCTGCTACCAAAGCCATCAATGAGGCTCTCGGAAAACTCACCGAATTCCGTATGCAGGAGGGAGCGGCTCTCCAGAGGAAGTTCAGCGAGAAGATTGACAATATCGCTGCCCTGCTCGAAAGCATCGAACCGTTTGAGAAGGCGAGGGTGGAGAAAATCCGCTCACGAATCATCGACGGACTGAAATCAATCCCCGAGGTGGAATACGACAAGAACCGTCTGGAGCAGGAACTCATATATTATATCGAGAAACTCGACATCAGCGAGGAGAAGCAGAGACTTGCCAACCATCTGAAATACTTCCGCGAGACGATGGAGGAGACTCAGGGAGTGGGCAAGAAGCTCGGATTCATAGCCCAGGAGATGGGACGCGAGATAAACACCACCGGCAGCAAGAGCAACAACGCCGAGATGCAGAACATCGTGGTGAAGATGAAAGACGAACTGGAGCAGATAAAGGAGCAGGTGCTCAACGCCCTGTAACATATATTCTGGACTCTGACTGTAATCTGTTTCACTGTAAAAAAAAACAACAAGCAATGCAAGGAAAAGTAATAATCTTCTCCGCACCGAGCGGCAGCGGAAAGAGCACCATCATAAACTGGCTGATGAACGAGCACAAGGAACTGAACCTCGCTTTCAGCATCTCATGCACCAGCCGACAGCCAAGAGGAACGGAGAAGGACGGAGTGGAATACTTCTTCGTCACTCCAGAGGAGTTCAGACAGCGCATCGCCAACGAGGAATTCCTGGAATACGAGGAGGTGTATGCCGATCGATTCTATGGCACACTGAAGGCGCAGGTGGAGAAACAGCTCGAAAAAGGAGAGAATGTGGTGCTCGACGTTGACGTGAAGGGTGGCTGCAACATCAAGAAATATTATGGCGACAAGGCACTGAGCCTTTTCATCCAGCCGCCGTCTGTGGAGGAGCTGCGAAAGCGTCTCACCGGCAGGGGAACCGATGCGCCGGAGGTGATAGAAGACCGTATCAAGCGTGCGGAGTTCGAACTCTCGTTTGCCGACAAGTTCGACCATGTGGTGGTCAACGACGACTTGCAGACCGCCGAGCAGGAGGCTCTCTCAATGGTGAGCTCGTTCATAGCAAAATAGCTAAGCAGAATCCACTCTTCTAAAAAGCAAAAATCCAAGCCGGCCCTAATGACCGATTGGTAAGTGCGACAAGAGTGAAACATACTAACTAACAGAAAGACAGGGGTAATACCCTGTTTTTCATATACCCATATCAGAAAAGACACAATATGTCAGAAAAGAGGACAGGTATCTTCGGTGGGTCGTTCAATCCCATCCATAACGGACATATAGCTCTGGCAAAGCGCATCATGCAGCTCGACAGGCTCGATGAGGTGTGGTTCATGGTTTCACCACACAATCCTCTGAAGAACTCCGGTTCGCTTCTGCCCGATGTCGACAGACTGAACATGGTGAGGCTCGCCCTCGAAGGAGAACCGGGGCTTATAGCCTCAGACTATGAGTTCAGACTTCCCAAACCGTCGTACACGCTACATACCCTCAATGCCATACGCCATGACTATCCCGACCGGAAGTTCGTGCTGATAATAGGTGCCGACAATTGGGAATGTTTCGACAGATGGTATGGCAGTAAAGAGATATTGGCTGACTATGAGATTGCCGTATATCCGCGGCTGGGGTCACATATCGATGCCGGCAGTCTGCCACACAACGTGAAACTGGTGGACACCGGACTCTTCAATGTGAGCAGCACCGAGATAAGGACTCTGCTCAGTGAGGGGAAACCGGCAGGCCACCTTATGCCGCCACAAGTGGCGCAGTATATAAAAACGAATCACTTGTTCGGTACAAAACGGTAAACACAGATAAAGAACAAACTACAAAACTACTCACAAATGAAATCAACAAGTCTGAGAATCATCCTCTCCCTGCTGCTCATCGCAATCACGGCGCAGGGAATTGAGGCGCGCAACAAATCAAAGGAGGTGTCGAAGAAGAAAGCCGCTGCATGGGTGGCAGAGGGAGAATGGAAAAACGGATTCGACGCCATGCCTGATGCCACGGTAAACCTGCAGGAGTTCTATGCGCAGTATCACAAGAACAAGGCTCAATGGGATGCAGCTTTCAAATGGCTCGCTGAAACCGACCTGCTGAATATCCCCAAAGGGAAACTCATGATACCGGGCACCAACATCCGTGCATCCATAGAAGACAGCAAGAACGAACCGCTGGAAAAGCGCAAGTCGGAATCCCACCGCAAGAAAATAGACTTCATGTATGTAGTTAAGGGCTCGGAGGGCTTTATGCTTCTCGACCACAACACCTCTACACCCAACTGCGAATATAGTGAGGAGAAAGATGTGATACGCTACGATTACATTCCCGAGAAGTCTCATTTCTTCACATCCACTCCAAAGCGTTTCGTCATCTGTTTCCCTTCCGACTGGCACATAGCAAAGGTGAAAACACCATTCTCTGACCAGTCGTTGCGCGTCGTAGTGCTGAAGATAGACTATGTGGAATAAGCCATATTCATAAATTGATTGTGGTTATAAAAGCAAAAACTCACGGAAAAGTTTTGTAATCTCGCAAATAGTGACTATTTTTGCAGTCGCTAAAAAGGCAAACGCCTTTCATGCGCAAGGTTTCGGGATGTAGCGCAGTTGGTTAGCGCACGCGTCTGGGGGGCGTGAGGTCGCTGGTTCGAGTCCAGTCATCCCGACAATACAAGGGTTAGGATATTGAATACCAATATCTTAGCCCTTGTCGCTTTTTGCCCAAACGGCCGATTTGGGGATTTTGGAAAATAGAGGGCGGAGACATTATTATATATAAAAGGAAAAGCCACCTACACGTCTCGTGCAAGTGGCTCGGATAGTTCTTTTGATTTATATTTTCAAAGATGAAAACATATCCGCCAGACAGTAGACAAGCATACTTGAACAAAAATGGGCACGACGCTTGCCCAACAGGGGTACGCTGCTTTCTCATCAGGGGCACGCTGCTTGCCCCGAATGGGCAGAATTGCTGTCAGACGTCTGACCAATAAGTTAATGTTGTAATACCCATATTCCTGTTTTTCTGGATTCTGCTAGCGCATGCAATTCCTGCAGACTGAATTACTCACAGCTGACAATTATCTCTTCCATCTCAGTCTGCATAAAGAAGCGAATTCCTCAATTACATATTGCGCCAAAACTACTTCCCTCTACACCACCGGTCTTGCTGATTCGCTTCTGGTGTATTGTTTCGGGGTGATGCCGCAGACGTTGCGGAAGGCTCGGATGAAAGAGGAATAGTCGTTGAAACCGCAACGCAGAGCCACGTCGGTGAGCAGAGAGGTAGGGTCGGCATCGAGCATCATGCAGGCTTTCCTCACCTTGACGCGCTGGATGAATGACGCCGGGGTGAGACCTGTGGTGTCGCTCATCTTGCGGTAGAACTGGCTCGGACTCATACATACCGTTGCAGATATCGAACGCACGTCGGCACATTTGTTCTGTCTTATCATGGCATATATGGCGTCGGTAACCTTGGCTATGAATATGCGGTCCTCGTCTCCTATCGTGTTTTCTTCGTTCTTGGCCTCTGTTTCACTGTCGGGGCGTATGTCAGATGCAATCTTGCGTCGCTGTTCCAGCAACTTGTCCACTCTGATCAGCAGTTCGCTGCTGTTGAAAGGCTTTGTGAGATATGCGTCAGCACCGGCTTCAAGTCCGCAGAGCCTGTCTTCGTCGGTAATCTTCGCCGTTACCATCACTATAGGTATATGCGCTACGCTCTCGTCGCCTCTTAGTCTCCGGCACATCTCATATCCGTCCATCACCGGCATCATCACGTCGCTCATGATGATGTCAGGCATTGCGTCCTTCGCCTTGTCCAGTCCCTCCTGTCCGTTCTCGGCATACAGCACGTTATATCTGTCCTCCAGCAGTTCGCCGATATACTGTGCCACGCTCCTGTTGTCTTCCACCACAAGCACGGTGTATTCTTTTCCGCTCTTCTTGTCGGCATTCTGCTTCGTCATGTCTTCAGACTCCGTGTTCTCCACTATGACAGGTGCTGCCGTCATCTCGAAATGCCGCTTCACGTTGTTCTTTACCGGTATGCAGATATGGAATGTCGTGCCATATCCCACCTTGCTCTCCACCTTGATTTCTCCGCCGAGAGCCTTCACTGCGTACTGCACGATGGGCAGTCCGATGCCGGTGCCGATATATTCCTTTCCGTTTTCCGACTGATAGAAAGGTTCGAAGATATGCTGCAGGGCGTTAGCCTCTATTCCGCTGCCCGTGTCGCAGACGTCGAGATAGAACATGTTGTCGGCACACCATGTGATGACGCTCACCTTGCCCGACTTGGGAGTGAACTTCATGGCGTTTGACAGCAGGTTGTTCATCACCTTGCTTATGTAGTCGGGTATGAAGTCCATTGCCATCTGGTTTTTCTCCACATACTGCAATGCGATTCCTTTGTTTGTGGCATACGGCTTGTATCCCTCCACTATCATTTCCACGTAGGCACACACGTTTCCGTTTGTCCATTCCGGATTGCCGATGTTCGACTTTATCTTCGAAATGTCGAGAATCTGGTTGATGAGCATGAGCAGGTTGCGTCCCTGCTTCTCTATCGTCATCATCTTCTTCCGGCTGTCGTCGTCCAGGTTCTTCTTGTCCTTCGCCATGTCGTGGCTCAGACCGAGGATCAGCGTCAGCGGTGTGCGGAATTCGTGGGTGATGTTGGTGAAGAAGTTCTCCTTCATCTTCATGTATCGTTGCTGCATGGCAAACGATTTTCGTCTTGCCTTCAGTGTGTATGCCATCATCAGCGTGATGCCGAGCAGCAGTATGGCGGCGGCGGCAAGTATCCATTTCTGCATTCTCTGCTCGTTCAGGTGCTGCTCGTTCAGCATCCTGTCCTTCTCCTTCTGCCTCTGGTTCAGGTCGCTGTGCAGCTTTTCGATTTCAAAGAGGTTTCTGGCGTTCATCGTGCTGTCCTCTATGCTCTTTGCCCTGGCGTAGCAGTCGAGTGCCTTCTGGTAGTTGCCGTTGCTCTTGTATAGTTCCGACAGTATCTTCAGTATTCTCGGGTCATATTCCCTTGTGCCGATTTCGTTGGATTGCATTCTGACAGTCTCCAGATATTTCCATGCGCTGTCCGGCTTGTTTGCAGCCACATACGCCTCGGCGAGCGCCGAACAAGGTTGCAGCCAAAGCCATGCGTCGCGGTCGCGGTTTATCGTTCCCATTGATTTTCTGAACAGTTCTATGGCGTTCTCATACCTGTTTTTTTTCATCTCCAGACTTCCAAGATGCATGTAGCAGTATGCCACTCCGGTCCGCGAGTTGCATTTCTTGCTGTGATACATGGCACGGTTGTAGTATATCCGTGCGGAGTCTATCATTCCCCTTTTCTCAAACACCATTCCCAGGTTAGAGCAGTCCACGTTCATTCCCAGGTCGCTGCCCAGCCTCGTCTCTATGGCGAGCGCTCTTCTCAGCATCTCGTCAGCCTTCTGGTAGTGGCCCACGGTCATATACGAGTTTCCGCATCCGTTGTATCCGATAGCCATACACTTCAGATATTTGTATCTCGCCTCCTGTATTGACAGAGAGCTCACCTCCACGGCAGCGAGATGGTTTGACAGGGCATCGTAGTATAGTCCCATTCTGCGGTAGTTCACTCCCAGGTCGTTCAGAGCACTAGCCCTCATCAGCGTGTCGTCGAGTTCTGTGGCGATTTCGAGCTGCTGCTGGTGTGCCGCTATCGCACTGGTGTAGCGGTTGGCGTTCAGGAAGCAGTGACCCAGTTCGGCGTATGCCGCCATCTCCTTGTCGCGCTCTTCCGATTTCTTGTATCTGTTCACGAGTGCAGTCAGCGAGTCGATGTTCTTGCTGCGTATCGCTGAAGTGTCGAGCTGCAGCCGCTGGCTTTCGGTGTATGATTCAGACGCATTGTTTCGCCGTTGGCATGCCGTAAGGTTTAGCATAGCCAACAGTATAGCGAAGAGGTATCGTAGTTGGTCTTTTTTCATAGCTTGATGCTTTTATGTCTGTCGAGGATAGTAGTGTCGTAATATGTACGTCTCTTGTTTGTCTGCAAAAATAGTCATTTTCTCCTAAATAACGACAAATAGTGGAATAATAAAGTATATGAGTTGAATATTCCAAACAAACCCAGATTGCCGTTTTGAACTTAAAATATCTTAATAACCCGCTCCCTTTTCAATCTTTATTTGTTCTTATGTGTCGAAAAGTGTAGCTTTGTATTGATATTATGTGTCAGAAAGTGTAAGTTTTCGCCATCGTCATGTGTCGAAAAGTGTATTGATCTGGCTGTTTTATGTGTCTGAAAGTGTAATAGTCAGGATTGTTATTGTGCTTTTCTAATGAATTTCTTATATTTGCAGAAGAGTAGGGTAGTCTGCCGCACTCATTGATGAAAAACGAGATTGATGGTCTGCCGGCCATTTGTGACATTAGATATTAACCGATAACAAAAACGAAAGAATTATGAAAAGATGCGCATTGTTACTGATGATTTTTGCATTCCTGCAAATCTGTGTGGCTCTTTCAGCCGAACCGTTCACCAAGAAGCAATACGAAGAGATGGTGAGACTGTTCAACGACCACCAGCAATCCAACGTCAAGCAACCATTTGACAAGTGGACCACGCTGCCGCTGATAAACAAGCCGGAGGGGCTCGATGTGGTTTTCCTTGCTTCGGAGAATGAGGCAACGGGAGGCTTTTTCTTCGTGGACAGTACCGACGGCAAGGTGAAGACAATCACGACATACACCTCACCAATGAAGTTCGCTTTCTATTCCATGTCGATAGAGGGCGGCAAGATAGGACTGACGGCGTTGGCTGGAGGACCGTGTGTCTCTTATTGGACATATTCCGTGTTCCCCGACAAGGCAGATTATTATGTCTTCGTGAATGAATGCTACGGAGAAGTGGAGGAGGCCACAAGTACTACTACCGACAAGCTCGATCCGGAGATTGCCAGGATTACAGTGAAGCAATTCATGATGGAGCATGACCCGGTGGGGGAGTGGCATAAGCTGCGCCGCTGATGATACTGTAGATATCCAATCCCCAAACGGCATAATGACCGATTCGGGATATAAGACAAAATCCAAGCAAGCCCTAATGACCGATATCCAAGCAAACTCTAATGACCGGTGTCGGATAAGAAACCGCCCCATCGTCGTTGGTCTCCCAACGAGTGACGGGGCGGTTGACAATTCATTAGCGAGTTGTTCAGGATAATCCTGTATGCGCTATATACATTTATATAATGTGCGACAAGATTTCAGAACCTCACTTTCTAAGAACATGATTTATGTTTGAAAATATGTTGCTTCTTGTGAGTTGGATTACAGGTTGTTTGAGACTTCAAGTATGTTCTTGATGCACGTTGTGTTGCGGTTGTCTTCCAACCATACCCTACCGTTCTTCTTGTCAAACTTCTTCACTGTAAACTTATCTTCATAAGAATCTACGTATACACCGAACACCTTGTCTCCAGGTTTGAACGAAGGTTTCAGACTGATGAGCTTACAGTCGCTGCGCTTGGCAACGTAGATGTGGCCTGCAAAACCAGAGATGAGCACCTTGTCGTCTGTAAGCGAGATGATGTATCCCGCCTTCTTCTGTCCTTCCTCTTCGTATGCCACCTGCATGCCAGGAGCCCATTCGCCTTCTTTCAGCACTCTGAATGTGCCGGGCTTAATCTTCTCGTCCTCTTTGAATTTCTTCACCTCTCCGTTCTTTATAGACCAAGACAAGTCGAGGTAAGACACCGTAGGTGCCTTAGGGTCAGAGGCATCGGTCACGATGGCACGCTTCAGGCCAGATCCTGACTGCCACCATGTGAGCAGGATGTCGCCTACCTTTGCCGTGGCGTCTGATGGCAGAGGTATAATCAGGGCATTAGGCACATCATATTCTTTGCCGATGTGATCCACCTTTGTGCTGCCCACTCCAGGTTCCGTCACTTCAGCACTATAGAATACGTAGGTCCTTTTAGACAGATCCTTGTCTTCTTGCAGATACTCTTGATAGTAAGACGGCGTAAGAACGGTCTGTCCCTTCTCCACGTCCACCTTCACGTCTCTCGGGAAGTCCCATGGCCATGGGTCCACGTTGCCAGCCTTTGCCTTGTCACCTTCATTCACTTCTGTAGAGTCAGCGTCAGGATTCGGTCCGTCCACTTTCTTGTTTCCACAGCTCATTGTCGTCAGAAACGCTCCCGCAAAAAGCGAAGCAATAATGATATTCTTCTTCATAGTCTTATTGTTTTAAGTTGTTGTTATAGTTTTCTTGGTCACTTCCAGGGGTCTTTGTCTGCTGGAGTGCGTATGTCGGTGAGGGCAATCATCACGTTGGTTACAAACCATCTGCCCGTAGACTCCTTGTATCTCATCGTGATAGGAGCCGGCGAGTCAGCGCCTCCGCTGTGCAGATACACCTTTGCCCATTTGTAGCCGCCGTCCTCGCTGAACGAGTTCTTGTCAGAAGTCACCTTGATGGTGTACGGCATTGTCGGCGTGTAGCTGTTGGCGGGTGTCGCACCGTCGAAGAAGGCGTAAGTGATATAACTCTTGTTGTCCTTCGATTTCAGCAGCCTCCTGTTCACGAGCTCCTTCTGCGACTGCGACCACTGTGTCGGACCGTTCAGGTATTCCAGCATCTCCCATGTGGCGTTGAGGTCGTTGTTGATGTTACACAGGGCAGCCACACACAGAGCAGCCGTCTTGTGAGGAGTGTTGAGCGACGCCTCGGGCAGAGCTTTCATTTCCGCCAGGTTCTTTGGCAGGGCGTTGAAAGTGAAGGTCTCTGTGCGCGGTGTGGTGTCCACTTCTCCCGGTGTGCCGTCGAGGTTCGCTCCCGGGTCATTTGCCGATGAACCGCCATTGTTCGTTCCGCCCGTGTTTGTTCCGCTGTTAGGCTTGTCAGTGCCGTCATCATCCTTTGAGCATGATGTGAGGCTGAGCGATAGTAAGGCTAATGCCATCAAAAAAAACTTTCTCATAATTGTCAATTCGTTTTTAGTTATCATGTTGAGCATGTAGTGGGAGCAAGGATCCGTGGGAGTCTTAATGTCAAACTTATATACTATATTTATTCCTAAACCTTTTATCCTTTACTCTTTTCTTCTTTGATCCCGTGGATCCCTGCTCCTTTATACATGCGTTATTATTAATTTTTAGTATTGGTTCCTTTTTATCCCATCCTATATCAGCCAGCCGATGGGCTTCGCTGCATTAGTTGCGTTTTGTATTCAATTTCTCTGCAATCAGCTTTTTGCCCTTCGCAGAGAAGGCGAAAATCACGGCTCCCACTATAGCCAGGAGCAGGATTCCTGTGAGCGGACGATAGAACAGCCATGCCAGTGCGATGATTGTTACAGACCATGCAAAGCCCAATACGCCGCAGATGAGCGATACTCCTAATGCGAAGATGTTTGCCACGAAAGGTATCACCTTCAGCAGAGTCTCTGCGATGCCCAGTATGCCGCGCAGACCGGAGATTACGAGCAGCACGCCGATTACGCGGAGCACCCAAGTCAGCATGCTGTTGCCCTCGTGCTGCTCGGTGAACATCTGGTCGGCAGTCTGCACACCCTGTCTGATTACCGACAGCTGCTTGCCGTTCTTTGCCGTATAGTCAGAGAATGTGTTGCCGTTCACCACTGCGATGACCGACACGTCGCCCGGATCACACTGCTTGTAAGTCACTCTCACGTCGCCGATTTCAGGAGTAGCCGAGTTCATGCCCATATATATCGTGTTGCCCTGAACATGAATGCATTCAGCATTATAGGCGTTAGCAGACTTCTGTTCCACGGAGTCGTTAGCGTTCTGGGTCTCCTTGTTTTCAGCCGTCTCGTTGCTCTTGCTGCCGTGTTTCGACTTGTAGATCTTCACTATCTGCTTGTCCAGTTCGCGCAGCTTGTCGTCGGTTAGAGTCACCTTTGTCTCCGTATTTGTAGAGAGCGACGTCACTTGACTTTCGTTCAGCTTGTAGGCACCGAAGGTCACTTCCTTAGCGTCCCATCTCTCCCTCTTCAGGTCGGCAAGCACGAAGTTGCTGTTCTTATACTGAGGGTCGTGGAATTCGCTGGAGTTCACCGGTTCGCTCTTCCACCCCTTTTCATAAGTATATGTGGTTACAGTCTCTTCGCTGCCGCCGAGCTTGTCTTTCTTCGTCTTCTTGGCAACCTCCACCCACTGATAGTATTCCACACTGCGCTGCAGGGCAATTGCGCCAACTTTGATTCCGAACACATCGTCGGTCAGTGTGTCTTTTGTCGTGGCGAGTCCTGTGGCATGTACGAGTTTGCCGTTTAGTGACGGGCTGATGTTTGTGATGTCTTTCATCTCCACATAGTTGCCCTGTGCCTCTTCAAGCATTCTGGTGGTTTTCACCGCTCTGCCTTCGTTCCACCATAATAGACAGGTTCCGATGATGAACATGAGGATTCCGGAGAATACACCGCCTACTGAATTTTTCAGTCTGCTACCGTAGCTGGTAGTTGTTGTTTCTGTGTATGCCATAATAGTATGTTTATTGGTTAATATTTCTTGTTTGGTTTCATCAGGTGAGGAGTTCCTTTCCCCTTTGCTCCCCTTGGCCTGTTGTTCTGTCAATTTATCAGGATTTATCCTTTGTCAGTTTCTGTGAGGAAATTTCCCGACACGCTTTGTTTTTTGTCTGGGGCAAAGTTACGGATGAAACCGGATATCCCACATTGCAAATCTTCTCAAAAAACTTGCAATTACTACTTATTTCATTTCTCCTCCCGTCTTCGGCGGCGTTTCCCTAATGACAAAACCGGCAGTTTTGCCAACTCCAGTAAACAAAACCTTTTGCTTTGAACGAACTCGACATTTTCAAAACTTACACTGCTAAAGTGTTGATACATAATGTGTTAAATAACGATTCTGACAGGATTTGCCAATTTTGATGTTGCCTATAAGAGCCTTGAGGCAATAATTCTTGATTTTTCCTTCAAAAACATCATTTTCCAGTCTTCAGATTCAATTTTCCTTCAATTTTTCAGTGCTTTCCTAAGTTATCGCCAATGATGCTAATAATCATCTCTGTGTATACAGTAATATCCTGTTAGCATTCATTATATCGGCTATCCCCCTTCTTGTATGCCTCAAATCTTTGTATATTCCTGCGTCTGTTCCGATTTCATTAAGTTATTTTACCAAAATGTCAATTTGAGAAGATTTGCAATTTTTTTGGAAGAAAATGCAAGCTGATTTCCTTTGTTTCATCCTTACCTTTGCACCAGCAAGAGCGATGAACAGCCAGGCTGCATCGCTACCATCACAAAAATACGATATATATGATATTGCGCTCCGTGTGAAAGTGGGCGTCGGGAGGTTGCCGAAAGGCAGACATCATGGTTGATGGGGATCAACGGAGGCATACCGTTTGCCTCGGGAGCCGGATAAACAATACCGGCTCCAATCCCCGCCAGCATGGATAGGATGAGAAAGACCATTGATGCAATGGTATACATATTATATATGCATTGACTCAAGACGGAAAATAGATGACGGAAAACAGACGTAAGGCGAAAAGACGAAACCATAATCAAAAACTGATAATATAAAGAGTGAGACAATAACATTCATCAACCATAAACTATAAGATTATGAAAATGACAAAGACTATCGTTGCCCTCGCACTCCTGTTTGGATGCAGCGCAACAACAAACGCACAGATTGGCGGACTCCTGAACAAAGCAAAGAAAGCCGCCAAGGAAAAAGTGGAAAATAAAGTGAAAAAGGCAAAGAACGACGCTCGGAACAAGGCAGAAGACGCAGCCATGGAGAAGACTGGTATGAAGAAGGCCGACTACGACCCCAACCGCAAGTATAAGCCAAGCAAGGAAGCTCTCGCTGCCGACCCGCAGGCTAACGACCAGACCATCCAGGAAGGATTCACCAAGAGCATCGGCGATATCCATGCCTGCTATGAGCAGATTCAAGACGTTACACTCTACTCACCTTATTACACCGACGACGCCAAGCGCTTCTACGGCATAGGAGCTGAAGAGGGCACGTTCTACAACATCTTCTTCGGAATGTTTTCAGAAACATTGAAGTATGACGGTATTCACAAGGCATACCATTATCCTAACTTCACTCCTGTGAATCTGGCTAACGACCAGATACAGGTGCCTTGCGACGAGTTCGTTCTCAACTTCTGGACTTGCCGTTTTATGGCTGACCCTAAGTCGGAGAAAGCTCTAAAGGAGTTTGTCTATGCCTACACTTGGCTCAATTCTATGAATGTGAAAGCTATCCGCCACTATGCCATGAAGGACGAGACGGCAGGCGTGATCGGCGACAACGCAATACTGCCTTCTAATTTCCGGCAAATGCGCTACGACCGCGACAACATGGCTTATGGTCTGGCAGTCACCGTCACTCCATACGAGAATCTGCTGAAGCTTGCCAACGAATGTGCTGCAGGCATCACGGCAAAGGACGGCAGCGGTTTCTCAAGACTGCTCTATCACCTCGTGCTCAAAGTGCTCGTTGACGACTTCCTGCCAAGACACAAGGATGCGAAGAACGATGATTCGTTGAGGCTCTTGAGTCTGAAGCTCGATACTCCGCGCATCGGAGAGCTCCTCGACGCCTATCAGAATGACTTCGTTGATGCCGTTTCAGAGCCTAAGGGCGTCACCGTGGATGCCAAGACCCGCAATGCCGGTATCGCTGCAGCGAAGAAATTCGCAGGTGCAAACTTCGAGAAGGCTGTGTTCACCAAGAGCTCATGGCAGACGTTCAAGGAGTCTAAGTATCCTTACCGCATAACAGCCTACGCTCTTCCTATCGCTATCATCACCAAGGAAGGCGGCAAGCGCTTCGTGCAGTATTGCACTCTCACCAAGTCTGCCAATGGTTCGAACTACTTCGTGCAGGCTGGTAGCGACACACGCAAGCATCCGATCAAGTAGACAAGATAACGGGTAGGCAAGGAGATTTGCATCACTTGTTTATAAACTTAAACAATGATTGTATAGGAAAGCAAATCCCCTTGTCTACTTGTCAACTCGTCAACTCGTTTACTAACCAATAAAAAAACTACAATTATGAAGAAGATTTTACTTACCATCGCCTCCTTCGCACTGGCAATTGCAGTCAATGCACAGGTGAGCGTAACGCAGCAGAATATCAGCGTGATAGAGAATAATCCGAACATGACTCAACGTCAGCACAGTCAGGTAGTGGCAAAAGCACCGAAGAAGATAGCAAGCAACCAGCGCTGGGTGGGCTATTACTCTTCGGATGCTCTCGCAGACCCTGACGATGGCATGGGAGTTCCGTCATATCCAGGCGAGAACAAGGTTGGCATATACCTTACGGAGTCGATTCTTGAACCTTATATCGGTATGAAGATTGTAGGCATCCGCTTCGGACTCTGTGAGGATATCGGTCAGTCTGGCGTATACCTTCACCGAATTGTTGATGGTATTCCAGGTCAGGTAGTTACCTCTAACTACGTTCAGTATGGCAAAACCGGCTGGAATCAGGAGGATTTTCCTAAGCCTTACGTCATAAAGGAAGGCGAAGAACTTGCAGCAGTTTTCGAATACACACAGTATGGTGATCAAGAAGACCACTCGTTTCCGCTCTCGTTTGTAAAAGAAGGAGATGGCAGCATTCCTATATGGTACTGGTGTTTGTATAACGGTACGAACTATTCATGGAACCAGTTCGACGCAGGCGGAAAAAACCTTAGTATCCAAGTGCTTGTAGAGGGCGACTTTCCCGTAGGTTCATCGGTTGAGAGCGTCACTGCAAGTGGCAATGCCGTTGAGGTGGCACGCTACAACGCTGCCGGACAACTCATCAACGGCAAGCAGAAGGGGCTGAACATCGTGAAACTCAGCGACGGAACGACACGCAAGGTGATGGTGAGATGATTCCCGGTTTTACGTGGAGTCAAACAGCCAAATCACAATCATTGGAAAGGATAGCAATTCTTCAGGAAATGGGCACCACCGTTGCCACAAGTGGGCACGGTGGTGCCCAAAACTGTGTCCAAAATATTCACAAATCGTTTTTTTTGTTTTCTCTTTTCTTGGTCATAAAAAAGGGCTGCACGGTTTCACAACCAGGCAGCCCCAAACTTAAACAACCAATAAAAGAAATAGATTGTACATATAAATATGTGTAGTCATATCAGAGGGACCAATCTAAAATCCCCATGACGTCTTTTCAAACTCTTTTTCTGTTAGCCGTCGTTATCTGATGAACAGCAGTTCGCGATACTTAGGCAGAGTCCACAGCTCGTCGCTCACCGTGAGCTCCAGCTTGTCGATGTGGTAGCGAATCTGCTCCATCTTAGGAGCCACCGTGTCGTGGTATGCCACAGCCTTGGCACGCTCGTCGGTAAGCTTGTTTGCCACCTTGCGCGCGTTGACCAGTTCCTCCACACCCTTCTCGATAATCTGTGTGCGCTCGGCGATGTCCTCGATAATCTTGATGTTTCTCGAGCTCAGCTTTTCAGCCTTTTCCTCCGGGAACACCAGACGCATGTTCTGCACGTTTTTCAGCAGCATGCTCTGATAGTGGGTGGCAACAGGAATGATGTGGTTCATCGTGAGGTCGCCCATCACGCGTGCCTCTATCTGAATCTTCTTGGTGTAGGTCTCCCATTTCACCTCGTTGCGCGCCTCAAGCTCCTTCTTCGTCATCACGCCCAACTTTGTGAACATCTCTACGGAAGAGTCGCTCAGATAGTTGTCGAAGATCACCGGACAGCTTGTCTCGCAGTCCAGTCCGCGCTTCTTTGCCTCCTCTACCCATTCGTCAGAATAGCCGTTGCCGTCGAAGCGTATAGGCTTGCAGGTCTTGATGTCCTGGCGCAGAACGTCGATGATAGCTTTTACCTTGTCCTCGCCCTTCTCGATGAGAGCGTCAACACGAGTCTTGAAGTCAACCAGAGCCTCTGCCACGGCAGAGTTCAGAGCGATCATCGCTGCGGCACAGTTAGCCTCAGAACCCACGGCACGGAACTCGAAGCGGTTTCCGGTGAATGCGAAAGGCGATGTGCGGTTGCGGTCGGTGTTGTCGATGAGCAGTTCTGGAATTTCCGGAATGTCCATCTTCATTCCCTGTTTGCCCGCCATGTTGAACACATCCTCGCTGTCGCTGTTTTCTATCTTGTCGAGCAGCTGGGTGAGCTGCGAACCGAGGAATGACGATATGATTGCTGGAGGAGCCTCGTTGGCACCCAGACGGTGAGCGTTTGTGGCGCTCATGATAGACGCCTTGAGCAGTCCGTTGTGGCGGTATACACCCATCAGTGTTTCCACGATGAATGTCACGAAGCGCAGGTTTGCCTCCGGAGTCTTGCCGGGAGCATGGAGCAGCACGCCGGTGTCGGTAGACAAACTCCAGTTGTTGTGCTTTCCGCTGCCGTTGATGCCGGCGAACGGTTTCTCGTGAAGCAATACTATGAATCCATGTTTGCGAGCCACCTTCTTCATGAGCGACATGAGCAGCATGTTGTGGTCTACGGCGAGGTTTGTCTCCTCAAAGATAGGAGCTATCTCAAACTGGTTTGGCGCCACCTCGTTGTGGCGTGTCTTGCATGGGATAGATAGTTCGAGAGCCTGTATCTCAAGATCCTTCATGAACGCCTGCACACGGTCAGGAATCGTTCCGAAATAGTGGTCGTCCATCTGCTGGTTCTTTGCAGAGTCGTGTCCCATGAGTGTGCGGCCGGTGAGCATGAGGTCAGGACGGGCACTGTATAGGTCGGCATCCACGAGGAAGTATTCCTGCTCCCATCCCAGGTTGGAAGTCACCTTTGACACCTTAGGGTCGAAATAATGGCATACGTTCGTTGCAGCCACGTTTACGGCGTGCAGCGCGCGGAGCAGCGGAGCCTTGTAGTCGAGCGCCTCTCCGGTGTATGATATGAAAACTGTAGGGATGCAGAGAGTGTCGTCGATGATGAAGACAGGCGATGTAGGGTCCCATGCCGAATATCCGCGGGCCTCGAAGGTGTTGCGGATTCCGCCGCTTGGGAACGAGCTGGCATCAGGCTCCTGCTGCACGAGCAGCTTGCCGGAGAATTCCTCAATCATTCCTCCCTTGCCGTCGTGCTCGATGAAGGCATCGTGCTTCTCTGCTGTTCCGCCGGTGAGCGGCTGGAACCAGTGTGTGTAGTGTGTCACGCCATTCTCCTCAGCCCATTGCTTCATGCCGTTAGCCACGGCGTTGGCGATGCTGCGGTCGAGTGTGGCGCCATTGTCAATTACGTCTATAAGCTTGTCGTAGACGTCGGCTGGCAGGTATTTGTACATTTTGGCACGGTTGAAAACGTATTTTCCGAAATACTCTGACGGACGTTCCACCGGTGCTATAACTTCTTCAGGGCGTTTCTTGAACGCCTCTTCTACAACCTGGAATCTTAAATTAGCCATTGTTTTTAAGTCGATTTTATTGATGTTCTGTTTTCAGTTTGCAAAGGTAATGCTTTTTCTTGTTTCCGTATACCTTTTTGTAATAATATTTGTGGCGTTTAATATCTTTTTGTAGTCTATTATTGATAAATGTCATGAATATTGTTCTTTGCGCCTGCTGTATTTTATGCTTTCATCCATTTGGCAAGGCGCTGCATCGCCTCCTCGCAGTCTTCGCGCTCGCCGAAGGAAGTGAATCTGACGAAGCCCTCTCCGCTCGGTCCGAAGCCGACACCGGGAGTGCATACTATCTGTGCTCCGTAGAGCAGCTGCTCAAAGAATTTCCAGCTGTCCACACCGTCGGGAGTCTTCACCCACAGGTATGGAGCGTTCACTCCGCCATATACTCTGAAGCCGAGCTTCTTCAGTGCGTCGTACATCAGTCTGGCGTTGCCCATATAATAGTCAATCACCGCCTTGGTCTGCTCCTTTCCCTCAGGAGAGTATATCGCCTCGGCAGCCCGCTGGCTGATATAGCTTGTGCCGTTGAACTTGGTGCATTGTCTGCGGAACCAGAGCGTGTTCAGGGCGATGCGCTCCTTGCCGTCGATGGTCACGGCGGTGAGTTCCTTCGGTATCACGGTGTATCCGCAGCGCACTCCGGTGAAGCCGGCCGTCTTTGAATAGCTGTGGAATTCTATCGCCACCTTGCGCGCTCCCTTTATCTCATAGATGGAGTGGGGGATGTGAGGTTCCGTGATGTATGCCTCGTATGCGGCATCGTAGAGAATCAGCGTATCGTTCTTCAGAGCGTAGTTCACCCATTTCTTGAGTTCCTCCTTTGTTATCACCGTGCCCGTAGGGTTGTTGGGATAGCAGAGGTATATCATGTCTACGCGATGGTCGGGAATCTGCGGCACGAAGTCGTTGGTCTCCAGGCATGGCATATAGGTGACGTTGCTCCATTTTCCGTTTTCAAGCACTCCCGCCCTGCCGCACATCACATTGGAGTCGATGTATACCGGATAGATAGGGTCGGTCACTCCCAGACTGTTGTCCCATCTCACCAGTTCACCGATGTTTCCAGTGTCGCTCTTCGCTCCGTCGTTTACAAACACCTCGCTCGGGTCGAGACGGATGCCTCGCGGCAGGAAGTCGTTTTTCACTATTGCCTCGCGGAGCCACAGATAGCCCTGCTCCGGTCCGTATCCATGGAACGTCTCCTTGTGTGCCATGTCGTCAACTGCCTTGTGCATGGCGTCGATGACGGCAGGCACAAGCGGACGCGTCACGTCGCCGATGCCGAGGCTGATGACTCTGGCCTTGGGATTAGCCACCTTGTAGGCATTCACCTTCTTGGCGATGTCGGCAAAAAGGTAGTTCTTCTGAAGTTTCAGGTAATGTTCGTTTACTAATGCCATATTGAAATTCTTTTTATTTGTTGTAAGTGTCGTTGTTGTTTGTTATGTGAGCGTTGTCGCTTGTTGTGAGTGTAGTTGTCGTTTCCTCTTTCATCTGTGTCTCTGTATGCCGGCAGGTCATTCTCCTATTTCCCCGTCGAAGACGATTTCCGCCGGTCCGGTCATATATACATGGTTGTCAGTTGTTCGCCATTCAATCTGCAGCGTGCCGCCGTCCATGCGGATTTCGCTCCGGCGCG
>ERZ791573.35-NODE-35-length-98986-cov-5.743569_pt1 | contig 98986 bp, 79 predicted proteins | sample MGYA00509971_ERZ791573 | MGnify/ENA primary metagenome ERZ791573 (study PRJEB30046, sample SAMN00791921) | human gut metagenome | study: EMG produced TPA metagenomics assembly of the A metagenome-wide association study of gut microbiota in type 2...
CCATAGTATCTGAATTGTATTGAACCACGATATTAAAAGAAAGGAAACGTGTGATGATTAACTTCCTAATTATCATACAAGAATGTAATGAGAATATCAGATATTATGAGATTAGGAAAGTCTGCCATTATTTTTGCCACTATTGTAGTGGCTTTTTTGGCAATAATCTGGCTTTTAGGCTACAAAATGATTTATAAAAAAATATTGCATGGTAAAAAACAGATTTCAATTGGCAGAATAGGACTGGTGTGTGTACTTGCAGTATACATTGTTGTTGTCATTTATGTGACATTGCTAAGAGGAGGTATTGGTTTTGGGGGATTTGAGTACCGGGCTAACTTTAAACCATTTTCTTCCTACAAAGAGGCCTGGTACAATTTTAGTGCACAGGAATGGAGAAATCTGATACTTAATATATGTATGTTCGTGCCGTTTGGATTTTTACTACCAATTTGTTTTGGAAAGATTAAAAGAGCGTGGAAAATATATTTGTGCGGGTTTGGGTTTGCACTGTTTATAGAGGTTGTGCAGCTTATCACGGGACGAGGTGTATTTGAAACTGACGATATCATAAATAATACGATAGGTGCAATGATCGGATATGGATTATTTTCGGTTGCAAGACTGATATTTGTGGCAGTCTGTTCAAGGAAGAAAGTCCAAGATAATACAAATGAAGTCAGTGGAGTGGCACATGATGAAAATGTTTGTGAAAGACAGAACATTTCCATAAGAAAATGTCTGGTGGCACAGCTTCCGCTTGCGTTTACAATTATAGCTTTTGCAGCTGTTTTTATTGTATACAATAGTATGGAATATGGTAATCTTTCAATCGATAATATTTCAAATCAAAATGTGGATGTCTCGATGGCAGATGGTGTGAGTCTGGCAGATGAGGCAGATCCGCTTGATGTATACACAATTCACAGGGCTACAGAAGATGAGGCGAGGGAGCTTGCCGACGGGTACTTTTCAAAGTATGGTGTTTTAATAGATGACTCAAAAACAGACATATATGATGATACTATTATTTTTTACAGTACCAGCCTTGATGATGAGGGCAGTAACCTGAGTATCTGGTGCGATTACGAAGGACCAACAGTAAGTTTCACGGATTTTTCAAATATAGATGATGAAAATTCGTATGCTGACGCTGGACTTTCAGAGGAATTTGTCAGAGAAAAGCTGGAAAATCTAGGAGTGGTTATTCCCGAAAACGCAGTTTTTGCACCAATCGAGGAATATGATGCAGGAAACTATAGGTTTACAAACGATGGAGAAATTCTTGACGATGGCTTGTATTATAAGGGAACGATAGAATGTTGTATTAATTCGTCAGGTAAAATTGCAAATTTCAGAGACTCCATGATAAAATATACGCCTTATAAAAAGGTAGATGTTATTTCAGAAAAAGAGGCTTATGACAGGCTATGTGCAGGAAAATTTTATTTCCCGGATTATGATAAAGATGAACAATTATCTGATTTAGTTGTAAAATCAGTGAAGATAAGTTACACACCGGATTCGAAGGGATATTATCGTCCGGTTTATGAGTTTGTGGCAAATGCAAATCAGGATACAGGCAAGAGAGAAATAAGTATAATGGTAGATGCTATGGAAATTTAGGGAGGAATAACTTACAAAAATTAACTGACAGCTGCATTAGGTCTGGTAAAAAACAAAAGGGGCTGTAAAAAAACCCCCCTGACAGAAAATCGCCCAGACCGTGAGGTCTGAGCGATTTTTTGGTATAATTAATTATGCTACTAAATAATAATACCAATGGTAATTATACTATGCGTCAGCTGAAATTACCATTAGAAATCGAAAAATTGATCGATATTTCCGATCCGGTATACACTTTTTGTGAGGTTATGGATCACATTGACCTATCCAGATATTTTGTAGAGAAAGGCTATAAAACAGGTCACCCAAGATGTGATGCTCAAAAACTCCTTAAAGTAATACTTTTGCCTTTATGGAAAATGGCATCTGCTCCTTACGAGAAATAGAAAAGCTCTGCCGTAATGACATTCGTTACATGTATCTTCTTGATGGCATGAAAACTCCTTCTTTTGCTACATTTGGAAACTTAATCCGAAACGAACTAACCGATTCTATCGAGCAGATATTTGAAGACATTAATTCATATATTTTTGCCAAAGATCACGTGGATCTGCAGCATACATACATTGACGGGACAAAAATTGAGGCAAATGCCAATCGATATACCTGGGTATGAAAAAAATCGTGTGTGAAAAACCGGCAGAAAGTCTTTGACAAGATTTCACTCTTGATTGATGCTATGAATCAGGAAGTACTTGGATATCTCGGAATAAAATTTGAAAAGCGTGAAGCGTATGCGGTTGATTATGTCTCTGAATTACTTACGATGTACAAAGAAACAACCGGACTGGATGAAACTTCTTTCGTTTCCGGACGTGGTCGTAGAAAAAGCATTCGACAAAAACAATACGAAGAATTGCATGAATATCTGGAACGTTTGAAATCCTATGCATATCACATCGAGACCTGTGGAGAAGAAAGAAACAGTTATTCCAAAACAGATCATGATGCAACTTTCATGCGTTTAAAGCGTGATTACATGGGAAACGATCAGCTACTTCCGGCATACAACCTACAGGCAGCCATCTGTGATGAATACATAGCTGTAATCGACGTAAAACCATATGCATCCGATATGGAATGCTTTGTGCCTTTGATGGAAAAATTCAATCGCACATATGGTCACTATCCGAAATATCCGGTTGCTGATGCCGGATACGGTTCTTACAATAATTATCTTTATTGTGAAGAACACGGCATGGAAAAATACATGAAATTTACCATGTACAAAAAAGAAACGACGGACAAAAAGTATCATGAGAATCCGTATCGTGCTGTAAACTTTGCAAAAGATGCAGATGGAAATCTCTTATGCCCAAATGGTCGAAAATTCCTCTTCAAGAGAACACAGCATGTGAAATATAATAAATATGGAAGAACGGAAGAATTATACGAATGTGAATCTTGTGAAGGGTGTCAGCATAAACAAGAATGTTGTCCGAAAGCGCACAAAAACCGAACGATCCGAATGAATCAGGAATTAACTTCTATCCATCAGGAAGTGCTGCAAAATCTTGAATCCATACATGGTGCTCTCTTGAGAATGAACCGAAGTATTCAATCGGAGGGAACTTTTGGTGTATTAAAGTGGGACAAATCGTATAAAAGATTATTCCGGAGAGGCGAGAAAAATGTAATTCTCGAGCTCACACTGATTTCATGTGGATTCAATCTTTATAAATATCATAATAAAAAGCAACGACAGACGAAAGCTGCATAAAACTTAAGCGGACGTGATTAGCCGAGCTTTATTAAATGCACCATTTTTTATACCCAAAGATGCATACTTGCTTAGAAATAGAAAAGTTAATACAAAGAAACGCCAAAACCGACATTTGCCGGAATTGGCGTTTCTTATATTAGGGACTTATTTTACAGCCCCTTTTTTATTTTATGACGCGCAGCTTATTGAAAGTGCTATGTATGTAACTACGCCTCGTCCTGCTTGAAAATTACATTTCTGTATTTCGAAAGTATTCCTTTTAACAAGCTTCCAAGTACACAGATTGAGATAATCTCACCGATTCCGACTGTAACTGCATTGAAAACAAGAGAGATATCAACACCCTTGTATACAGTCGTAAAACCGTATCCGTATCTGAGCACGAGTGGCACGATAATTATGTTGGCGATGACCGGTGGCAGGGTGTATACAAACTTCTTCTTTCGAAGGAAGTAAGTGCCGAGTGCGCCGAGCAGTGTAGCGATGCTTCCGAAGATGATATCCCAGATGATGCCACCTGTGATAAGGTTGGAAATCAGACATCCGATAAAAAGCCCAGGAATGGCTGCCGGTGTGAAAACCGGAAGGATGCAAAGCGCTTCAGAAAAGCGTACCTGAATGGTGCCTGATGCGAGACCAAGCAGATTGGTGATATACGTAAGCACAACGTAGAGTGCCGCGATCATAGCTGCCTGTACTGCAAATAATACTTTTTTGTTTCTCATATTTAGTTCTCCTTTAGTTTTGTTTTACGTCAGGAAGGTTTCGAACTGACGCATTTATTTTCGCCTTGCTATGTTAACAAAAAATGCTTTGAATGTCAAGAAGTATATAAAGTCAGTGCCCATTTAGAGAAATTGTGGTATAATGAGTGCAAGTGAGAAGAATGCATTTATGCATTCGGCGAACGACGAATGTTGATCATGAAGCAAAGCTTCATGATATAATGAGTGCAAGTGAGAAGATAAATGACAAGAGGGAAACAGTATTATGAGAGAAATAAAGGTTAATGAACTAAAAGAGGGAATGACTACGGCAGTAGATGTGTTTTCGCCAAAGGGACAGCTTATCCTTAAAAGACATCAGGCTGTATCGGCATTTGATATAGCAAAGTTTGGATTCTACAATATAGCTTCGGTTTATGTTGAGGGAAGCTCAGCACAGGAAAAAGAAGAATGGAATAAAAAATATGCCATCATTAAGGAAAAATACCGTGATTCCATCGATAACCTGCATGAATATATGAATGACATACTATACAGGAATATCATCCCGGATAAGAATACGCTCATCAGGGACTCGGTAGAGATTTTTGACAGGTTTGAGACTTCATATGAGCTCTTTGATGCACTTCAGGTATTAAAGCAGACAGATGTATCTACGATGGCACATTCCATGAATGTATCAATTATTGCACGTCTCATTGGTGTGTGGGCAGGGCTTGATACAGAAAAGCTGGATGAGATTTCAATGGCAGGTCTGTTGCACGACATAGGCAAGTTTAAGATACCGGATGAGATATTATTGAAGCCGGGAAAGCTCACAAAGGAAGAGTTTGAGGTGATAAAGAAGCACACGGTATATGGCTATGAGATACTTAATAATTTCAAGATTCTGGAAAGCACGAAGCGTGCGGCACTTTTACATCATGAGAAGTTTGACGGCTCAGGATATCCGTTTGGATATACAGCAGATAAAATCGATGATATATCAGCTATTATTACGATAGCCGATGTCTACGATGCAATGACATCAAAGCGCTGTTACCGTGATGGGATGTGTCCGTTTGATGTGATAGAAGATTTTGAGTATGATGGCATATCAAAGTATCATCCGAAGTATATAGGGATGTTTTTGAAGAAGATTGCAAGCTCATATATCGGAAGCACGGTGCTTTTGACAAACGGCAAAAAGGCCAAAATAATTTTTGTGACGGAGAAGTATTCAAGTCCTACAGTTACATTGCTTGAAGACAACAGTGTGCTGGTGCTTAAGGATGAAAAGGATATAAAAATAGCGGCAGTGCTGTAGAATTATATACGCGGATTAATTGAATAAAATTACTGTAAATGGGAATGCTTTAGATAAAGAAATTTATCCGGAGGATTCCCATGTCTGTATATAAGGTTGATATATGTGGAGTGACCACATCAAAACTGCCGGTACTTAAGGATGATGAAAAAGAAGAACTGTTTGAGAAAATAAAAAAGGGAGATAAGGCTGCAAGAGAAAAATATATTCGTGGAAATTTAAGGCTGGTGCTTTCGGTAATCAGAAGGTTTTCAAACCATAATGAAAATATGGATGATTTATTTCAGATAGGATGCATCGGACTTATGAAATCAATTGATAATTTTGATCCGACTATAGGTGTTAAGTTTTCCACTTATGCTGTTCCGATGATTATCGGTGAGGTGAGACGGTATCTGCGTGACAACAGTGCATACCGCATTCCACGTTCCCTCAGGGATACAGCCTATCAGGCTATTAAATCAAAGGAAAAGCTATCGAGAAAGCTGGTGCATGATCCGTCCTTAGCGGAAATATCAAAGGATTGCGGTATCCCTGAAAACGATATACTATACGCACTTGATGCAATCCAGACACCGCTTTCCCTCTTTGATCCTGTATATACTGACGGTGGTGATACACTTTATGTGATGGATCAGATATCGGACAAGAAAAACAAAGAGGAAGCATGGGTAAAAAATCTGGTTCTCGACGATGCCTTAAAGCTGCTTGATGACAGAGCGAGACAGATTATTAAGCTGCGTTTTTTCGAGGGCAAGACACAGATAGAGGTGGCAGAGGAGATAAATATCTCTCAGGCACAGGTATCAAGGCTTGAGAAAAATGCGCTTAAAAATATGCACGGATATCTGGAAGCATAAGCAGATAATTGAATATTTAGTCTGCCTGTGCTAAAGAAGTTTTTTTAAGCACAGCCGCAATTATGACTGCATATACACCTCCTATAACAGCGGTGATAAGCTGTGTCACTGAAAACTGAAGCTGTAATACCGGCAGCATCTTGTGCATTGGAGCAGGCAGAAATGCAGGTAGAATGATAAGTGCAATGGCTATTCCCATGAAAAGAGCCTTTAGTATGGCACCTATAGCAATTGATATAGGAAAACCGGAAGCTTTGCCGCATTTTTTGCGAAGCAGTCCCACACATACCACGAGAATGATATTTCCTATCATGATACATGGAAACATCGCAGGGATAGCCGCCATAACAGGACTTCCTGTGATGAAAAATGATGTGACAGGTGTGATAATGCTTAGGATAATGCCACATGCCATTCCGGCATAGAGTACGGTAAGTATTAAAGCTGCATTAATGATTGGACCTGTGATGTATACGCTTAAGTTCTTAAAGAACTGGCTGACAAGACAGATTGCAAGCATAATTGCAGTGACGGTTATTTGTTTGGTTTTTATCTTCATTGATAAGACCTCCTTTAAATTTTCATATGAAATCATACTCCTTTGGGGGTGCAAATGCAAGGTTGCGTTGCCGGTTAATATTTACTCAGAAGGCAAAAATGACGGTTGATATTGAAAGCAATTCATTTGTGTGCTAATATAAATATATTCGCTGTTTGACGCAAAACAGCTATATATCAGGAGGAATACAATGAAAAAACTGATTAATTTGATATCAGAGGAAGTGACAAAGGCATTCGTCAGTGCAGGATATGACGAGAAGTACGGAAAGGTTACACTTTCAAACAGACCGGACCTTTGTGAGTTCCAGTGTAACGGAGCAATGGCAGCGGCAAAAGAGTATAAGTGTGCACCATTTATGATCTCGGACAAGGTAGCGGCGCTCCTTGAGTCAGATGAGATGTTTGAGTCAGTAGAATCAGTAAAGCCGGGATTTCTTAATATCAAAATGGATACCGCTTTTCTGGCAAAATATATGAACGATATGAAGGATGACGAGGGCAGATACGGCTTGGAGAAGGCCAAAAAGCCACTCACTATAGTAGTGGATTACGGCGGACCAAACGTCGCAAAGCCTCTTCATGTAGGTCATCTTCGCTCAGCAGTAATCGGAGAGAGCGTTAAGCGTATCGCAAAGTTCATGGGACACAATGTGATTGGTGATGTGCATCTCGGTGACTGGGGACTTCAGATGGGACTTATCATCACAGAGCTTCGCGAGAGAAAGCCTGACCTCGTTTATTTTGATGAGAGCTATACAGGAGAGTACCCGAAGGAGGCACCGTTTACCATATCTGAGCTTGAGGATATATATCCGACAGCCAGCGGCAAGTCAAAATCAGATGAGAGCTTCAAGGAAGCAGCTCTTCTTGCCACAAAGGAGCTTCAGGGAGGCAGGAGAGGCTATCAGGCACTGCTTTCACACATTATGAATGTATCTGTAACAGATCTTAAGAGAAATTATGAGAATCTGAATGTTCATTTTGAGCTGTGGAAGGGAGAGTCGGATGCACAGCCATATGTACCTGGGATGGTTGAAATGATGAAGGAAAAGGGCTTTGCACATATGAGTGAGGGCGCTTTGGTTGTGGATGTGAAGGAGGATACAGATACAAAGGAGATTCCGCCATGTATCATCCTAAAGTCTGACGGAGCCTCACTTTACAGCACTACAGATCTCGCAACACTTGTTATGCGTATGAAAGAGAACAATCCTGACCGTGTGATTTATCTGGCAGACGCACGTCAGTCAATGCACTTTATCCAGGTATTCCGCTGCGCAAGAAAGACAGGTATAGTACCTGATACTACAGAGCTTGTACATATCGGTTTTGGAACCATGAACGGCAAGGACGGCAAGCCTTTCAAGACAAGAGACGGTGGAGTAATGCGTCTTGAGTACCTCCTCAAGGAAATTGACGATGAGATGCTCAATAAGATTAAGGAAAACCAGAAGGAAAAAGAAAATTTAAATATTGACGAGGCGGAGGCTGAGCAGACAGCCAAAACTGTAGCGCTTGCAGCAGTCAAGTATGGTGATTTGTCTAATCAGGCGAGCAAGGATTACATCTTTGATATCGACAGATTTACATCCTTTGAGGGTAACACAGGTCCATATATCCTTTATACAATCGTGCGTATCAAGTCTATCCTTTCAAAGTACGAGGCAAAGGGTGGCAGCGTCAGCGCACTGAAGGATGCAATCATGCCGGCAGTCAATGCAGGACAGAAGAATCTCATGCTCTCTCTGGCAAAGTTCAATGCTACAATCGAGAGTGCATACGAGGAGTCTGCACCACACAAGATATGTGCATACATCTACGAGCTTGCCAACGCATTCAACGGCTTCTACCATGACACAAAGATTCTTTCTGAGGAGAATGAAGAGCTTAAGAAGTCATATATTTCACTGCTTGTGCTCACAAAGGAGATACTTGAGGCTTGTATCGATATGCTTGGATTCTCAGCTCCTGACAGGATGTAAAAAATAATAATTTTCACGTTCTAAAACAATTGGACATGTAATATAAATAGGACATAGATGATTTATCAGAATCGTCTGTGTCCTTTTTTTATTTGAATAACTGTCGGTGGCGGGGCGGGATGGGCTCATGCGTGTGGCTGCAGTGTCGCAGAAGCGTATAGCGGAGCTATTTAGAGTCTGTTAAATTATGCTTTGAAGCACAGAAATGCCGAGGCATGGACGCCGAGGCAAGGAGATATCGAGCCCGGATGGCGAGTATCGACGGTTTCGTCAGGTATAGAAGAACTAACGGCATAATTTATACAGAGTCTTAATAGCGCAGCGTAGCTTCTGCGACACTGCAGCCACACGCATGAGTCATATCCCGACCTGCCATCGAAGTGGCGATAAGGAGTGAAAAATATGGATATAATTGATTATCTGCCACAAAAGATGAGGACTGAGGCAGAAGCGTACATGCCGTGTGGTCTGGAGGAAATCAGGGTGCGCGCGGGAAAGCCGGTGCAGTATAGGTTTGCGGGAGGCAATACAACAGGAGTTAATATCTTACAAAGCGATATAGAGGAGATGATAAATTATCTGAGCGGATATTCAATCCACGCGATAGCACCGCAGCTTGCCGCAGGCTATTTTACAGTGGAGGGAGGTCATCGTGTGGGAATTGCGGGGCAGATGGGCTGCGATGGAGAAAGGGTTACAGCAGTCAGCGAGATAGCATCCTTAAATATCAGAATTGCGCATCAGATAAAGGGTATTGCAATGCCACTGATGCCTTATATAAGAGATGAAAACAGTATTTATAATACATTGGTGGTATCACGGCCGGGAGAAGGGAAAACAACATTTTTAAGAGACTGTATCAGGATACTTTCAGATGGCTGTGACGGAAAAAATGCTCTTAAGGTGTCGGTGGTGGATGAGCGTTCGGAGATAGCAGCGTGCTACTTGGGAGTGGCTCAAAACGATATAGGCAATTCCAGTGATGTGCTGGATAACTGTCCGAAGTCACTTGGCATGAGGATGCTTTTGCGCTCTATGTCACCGGATGTGATTGCAGTGGATGAGCTGGGAGGCGAAAGTGATATCGAGGCACTAAATCAGCTCGTGAGCTGTGGAATAAGAATACTTGGCAGCGTACATGGCACCAATGCAGATGATCTGCGGAGAAAAATGCTGCCACATGCAATAGAGAGGTTTGTGTTTATAGACCATGATAAAAAAGGGGTGAGGCGCTATAGCATTTATGATGAAGCTTACAGGCTTTTGTATAGTACTGTTTGCGGTATCGGGGCTGATAAACGATTACAGCAAAAGAAAAAAGGCAGATATAGCGATGCTGTATGATTTTATGCTTTTGCTTGAAAAGGGGGCATTTTATCTGGCAGGAGAAAGAATGAAGGCACCACAGTTTTTTAACAGCATAAGAGGAAAGAGCGAGGTGTTTAATGAGGGATGCAGGAGAATGGGAGAAGTGCTTTCAAACAGGAGCTGTAAAAGCGGGGATGAGGGCTGGAGGGCTGTGTGGGAGAAGGTGCTTTGTGGCAGGGTATCTGATGAAAAAATAAAGAAAATGATAGTTGAAATGGGAGGTGCATTCTTTGAAAAAAATGCAGCTGCGATGGAGCAGCGGCTTAAGGAATGTGCTTTGGACATACATAAACAGATAGATTTTTACAAGAAAGATTATGTTGAAAAAATGAAGGTGATTTGTCCGGTGGGGATTTTGGGAGGGATTATGATATCAATAATGCTTATATAAAAATGTTTGTATAAAAATGTGGTAATCCGATTAAACATATTGTTGTATGCGATGAAAGGACTTGATGATGGAGATTTCGATTATTTTTAAGATAGCAGCACTTGGAATAGTGATTACGGTGCTCGGACAGGTCTTAAAACACAGTGGAAGGGAGGAAATGACTTTCCTGCTTAGTCTGGCCGGGCTTGTTATTGTATTGTTCTGGATTGTGCCATATATAAGTGAGCTGTTTAAGGCAATGCAGGATATGTTTTCTTTGTAATATGTTGAAGATTGGGATAATAGGAATTGCGGCAGTATTTTTTGCAGTGCTTTTAAAGCGTGACAGGCCTGAGCTTTCAATGCTTCTTTCAGTGGCCTGCGGCACTATAATTTTTGCTTTTGCATTGGAGCGGCTCGGCACAACAATTGAGTTTTTTAAAGGACTTATTTCAAAGCTTCCTGTGGAACCGGCATTTTTTGTCACTATGGTAAAAATGCTTGGGATTGCGTATATTGCGGAGTTTTCATCCTCAATCTGTAAGGACTGCGGTCATAGCGCAATTGCATCGCAGATAGAGCTTTTTGCGAAGGGAGCAATTGTTGTGATGTCAATTCCGGTGATGTCGTGCCTGATAGAGCTGATTGGAGAGCTGTTTTGATTTGTAAAAAATATATTTTGATAATAATCATATTGGCTGTAGTGTTTTTGCCGCAGAGTTTTGTGTATGCGTCGGACACCGAAATTACAGATAAAATTGAGCAGCAGATGCTTGAAAAAATAGATATGTCAGAGATTGAAAAATATTCAAAGGATTATCTGCCGGACAGACTATCGTTTTCGGATATAGTGGATGCCATTCTGGCAGGAGATCAAAAGGCCGGTGAAAAAATCTGTGAGTATATTTATGAGCTGTTTTTTTATGAGATAGCGGCGGTGAAGCCTGTTATTATAAATGTGCTGTGCTATACGATACTTTTTATGGTGTTTTCAAGGCTTATTTTCTGGCGGCAGGATTATGTATACAATGTAAGCTTTCTGTTTATGTATGCATCGGTTATATCAATGCTTATGGCATCTTTTTTTGTGTTGTCTGATGTGGCAAAGGGCTGTATTGATGTGCTTTTGACTTATCTTACAGCGCTTGTGCCGGCATATGCGACAGTACTTCTTGCGTCCGGAAAAGGATTTTCGGCATCAGGCTTTTACATGCTGGCATTTGTGCTCATTTATGTAGTGGAATGGCTTATAAAGCTGGTGCTCATACCGGGAATTCATCTGTTTCTGGTGCTTGAGGTGCTCAATCACGTATCAAGTGAAAAGAAGCTTGAAAAGCTTGCAGAGTTTATTGAATCAGCAGTTACAAAAATAATGAAGGCATCCATAAAGATAGTGGCGGGCATAGGCATAGTCCAGGCCATGATTGCTCCCGCAAAGGACAAAATATCGGAAAGCCTTATCTTAAAAAGCTTTCAGGCGATACCGGGTGTGGGGCGGCTTGGGCAGGGTGCAGGTGAAATTATGCTTGGCTGTGCGATGCTCATTAAAAACAGTGTTGGTATGGCGGCGATTATAGTGCTTTTTTTCATTGTGCTGACCCCGCTTGTGAAAACACTAATCTTTTCGCTGATGTACAGGTTGCTTTCCGCTGTGTTGCAGCCGGTTTCGGACAACAGAATCGTAGAGGGCATAGATGCCGTTGCGAGGGCAGGAAATCTGTATTACATTGTGATAAGAGATGCATCTATATTATTTTTTATCGTGATAGCGATAGTGTGTGCATCCACAAGCTTTATGGGAGGTTGACAAGGTATGAAGAGCTATCTGTATCTGGCATTTTTTTTCATGGTAATGACATATTTAACACCAAAGGAGCAGTACAGGAGGTACTTTAGGTTTATGCTTGGGGTGTTTTTGGCGGTCATTATTCTAAAACCTCTTGCGGCAGGGTATGAATATGACATGAGATTTGCTGAGCTTACAAAGAAAATAGAGGGGATTTCGTATGAATATGACGCGGATACGACAGATTTGTTTACGGCTTTCGAAGCTGAAGAAAACTGACTACATAGTGATTTTACTTGTTGGAGTACTGCTTCTTATTGTGGTGCTTCCGGTAAAAGAGGATAAAAAGACCTGTAGTAATTCACAAAAGAAAGCTAAAGCTAAGTCAGTAAGTGAAAGCACCTGCGATGATGAAGAATATGAGAAGCTGCTTGAAAAAAAGCTTGAGGGTATTCTTGAAAGGATGGACGGTGTGGGTGAGGTATCTGTGATGATTACGCTGTCAGACGATGGCACAAGGATAGTGGATAAGGATACTAAGGAGACCTCGGAGAGCATTGAAAAGACTACGGTTATATACGATGACGAGGATGCAAGCGTACCTTATGTCACAAGCACGGACAAACCGACTGTTTCAGGAGTGCTTGTGGTAGCGCAGGGCGGAGGAAGCCCACAGGTAAACAACGATATTTCTAATGCGGTTTCTGCATTATTTGATGTGCCCATGCATAAAATAAAAATAGCAAAAATGATATCCAGGGAGGAATAAAAGTGAAGAAAGGCAGCCATAAGAATCAGATAATTATTACGACACTTGCACTTCTTTTGGCAGTGGTCGGTTACATAAGCTACGATAACAGGGATACCTTTATGAATGCAAAGGATGTGCTTTCCACTGAAATCGAAGCCGTAAATGGAAAGGCAGATACAAAGGAGTCTAAGGAATGTGAGGATACACAGGCATCAGATGAGGTTGCGCTTGAGACAGACTCGACAGAGGAAATATTAAATGCCGGCGAAACGGTACTGACAAGTGCATCCACAGAGAGCGAGGAGTGTGTGGCACAGGTGAAGCTGGGACGCGAGCAGGTGCGCTCAAAGAACAAGGAGGCTCTGCAGAAGATTATCGATGATGCAGGAGTGTCAGAGGCCGAGAAGAAGAGCGCGGTCGATGCCATGGTGAAGCTGACAGAAAATGCACAGATGGAGGAGGATGCCCAGATGATGCTGGAGGCAAAGGGCTTTAAGAATGCTGTGGTAAGTCTCAGTGATGAATGCTGTGATGTGATTGTGGGAAAGGACGATGTGACTGATGAAAAGAGAGCTCAGATAGAGGACATTATCAAGCGCAAGACAAATATCGGGGCATCAAATATTGTCATATCGACGATGGACTGATACATAAATTTTTAGTGTCTTGAAATGGGAACCGTTTTAAGCTATACTATACTCTGATTTTGTTTGGAGGAAATATCAGTGGATAACTTAAGACAGGAAATAGAAAAAAGAAGAACATTTGCAATAATTTCCCATCCGGATGCAGGAAAGACTACTCTGACAGAGAAGTTTCTTTTGTACGGAGGGGCAATAAACCAGGCCGGTTCGGTAAAGGGAAAGGCTACGGCAAAGCATGCTGTTTCGGACTGGATGGAGATAGAAAAGCAGAGAGGTATTTCGGTTACTTCATCTGTATTACAGTTTAATTATGACGGATATTGCATCAATATCCTTGATACACCGGGACACCAGGATTTCTCAGAGGACACATACCGTACACTTATGGCAGCCGATTCGGCAGTCATGGTAATTGATGCGAGCAAGGGTGTTGAGGCACAGACCAGAAAGCTCTTTAAGGTCTGTGTCATGAGACATATCCCGATTTTTACATTCATAAACAAGATGGACCGTGATGCCAACGATACGTTTGAGCTTCTCGATGACATTGAAAAAGAGCTGGGCATCGCGACATGTCCTATCAACTGGCCGATAGGCTCAGGAAAGCAGTTTAAGGGTGTGTATGACAGAAACAGCAAGGAGGTCATGACCTTTGCAGATACCTTAAAGGGTACAAAAGAGGGCTCGGAGAAGATCATTCATATAGATGATCCGGCTCTTTCAGATGAGATCGGAGAGGAATTTAAAAGTCAGCTCATGGATGAGATTGAGCTGCTGGATGGCGCCAGTGCCGATTTTGATATGGAGCTTGTCACAAAGGGAGAGCTTTCACCTGTATTTTTCGGCTCTGCTCTTACAAACTTTGGTGTTGAGACATTTTTACAGCATTTCCTTAAGATGACATATGCACCGACAGCAAGACAATCTGACATCGGAATGATTGATCCTTTTTCAGAGGATTTTTCTGCATTTGTATTCAAAATTCAGGCCAACATGAATAAAAATCACAGGGACAGAATAGCATTTATGCGAATCTGCTCCGGACAGTTTACAGCCGGCATGGAGGTATACCATGTGCAGGGAGGCAAGAGCCTAAAGCTTTCACAGCCGCAGCAGATGATGGCAGATGAGAGAAAAATAGTGGACAAGGCATATGCGGGCGACATCATAGGTGTGTTTGACCCGGGCGTATACTCTATAGGAGATACACTCACGACAGCAAAGGATAAATTTGAGTTTGAGGGCATCCCGACATTTGCACCTGAGCATTTTGCGAGGGTATCACTTGTTGATTCCATGAAGAGAAAGCAGTTTGTAAAGGGCGTCACACAGATAGCGCAGGAGGGTGCTATCCAGATGTTCCAGGAGTACAAGGGCGGCATGGAAGAGATCATAGTCGGCGTGGTCGGTGTGCTTCAGTTTGACGTGCTTAAATTCAGACTTGAAAATGAGTACAATGTGCAGATCAGACTAGAGAATCTGCCATATGAGCATATCAGATGGATTGAGAACAAGGATGAGGTCAATGTAGATACAATTAACGGAACAAGCGACATGAAGAAGGTTGTCGACATGAAGGGAAATCCGCTTCTTCTGTTCATCAATGAGTGGAGCATCGGCATGACACTCGATAGAAATGACGGGCTTGTGCTTACTGAGTTTGGAAGAAACTAGGTAAGGATTCCAAGGTTGAATTTGGACTTGACGTTAGTGAGAGATTATGTGTATAATGAAGACAGTTGTGAAAGCAACTGTCTTTTTAATTATGTTTTATTTGTATATTTTTGAGTATTTTAGCTATAGCTGTTTTAGAGTATAGCGTGAGGCGCAAACAGCAGCACGGGCAGCTATATGATTCTGTAATTATTCCAATTTATTTGTTGACAATTGAATAGAAGTGTATTATTATAATAGCAGAACGAACGTTTGTTCGCGAGAGGATAGGAGATTATTATGGCAAAGGAAGATAAATTAAAAGCATTAGACGCTGCCATTGCGCAGATTGAGAAACAATACGGAAAGGGCTCTGTCATGAAGCTTGGTGACAATTCAGCCAATATGAATGTAGAGACAGTACCTACAGGCTCATTAAGCCTTGATATTGCATTAGGACTCGGAGGACTTCCAAAGGGCAGGATTATTGAGGTGTACGGACCGGAGTCATCAGGTAAGACAACGGTTGCACTCCACTGTGTTGCAGAGGTACAGAAGCGAGGCGGCATCGCAGGCTTTATAGATGCAGAGCATGCGCTTGATCCTGTATATGCCAGAAATATAGGTGTTGATATTGACAATCTCTATATTTCACAGCCGGACTGCGGTGAGCAGGCACTTGAGATAACAGAGACAATGGTACGTTCCGGCGCCGTGGATATCGTGGTTGTCGATTCAGTTGCGGCACTCGTACCAAAGGCCGAGATTGACGGAGATATGGGTGATTCCCATGTGGGTCTTCAGGCGAGACTTATGAGCCAGGCGCTCCGTAAGCTTACGGCAGTTATCAGCAAGTCAAATTGTATCGTTATATTCATCAATCAGCTTCGTGAGAAGGTAGGTGTGATGTTTGGAAATCCTGAGACTACCACAGGTGGAAGGGCATTAAAGTTCTATTCATCAGTGCGTCTTGATGTCAGAAGAACTGAGTCACTCAAGCAGGGCGGTGAGATAGTCGGCAACCATGTCCGCGTAAAGGTTGTTAAGAATAAAATAGCTCCTCCTTTCAGAGAGGCAGAGTTTGATATCATGTTTGGACAGGGTATCTCAAGAGAAGGAGATGTGCTTGATCTTGCAGTAAATGCAGGCATTGTCAATAAATCCGGTGCATGGTACGCATACGAGGGAGACAAGATAGGACAGGGTCGTGAGAATGCAAAGACTTATATCCATGAGAATCCGGCATTTTTTGATATGCTTGAGGCAAAGGTAAGGGATTTTTACTTTACACAGCCTGAGGATGAGGAGGATGAAGTACAGGAAGACTCAAAAAAGCCTGAGGCAGAAGAATAATAAGTGAGCAGGGTTATATATGATAGAGATTACCGGATATGAGAATATTGGTAAAGGCAAATACCGCACGACCTTTGATAATGGCACGACATGTGTGCTGTACCGTACAGAGGCCGTGCGGTACTCTATTATGGAGGGAGCCTTTATCAGTGAAGCGGATTACGAAAAGCTGATAACTGAGGTGGTAGGAAAGAGAGCCAAAAAGAGAGCACTGCATCTGCTTGAACAGATGGACCGGAGTGAAAGAAAGCTTAGGGAAAAGCTCACACAGGGCGGATATCCGGATTGCTGTGTGAATGCAGCGATAGATTATGTCAAGAGCTTTCATTATCTTGATGATTACAGATTTGCTTCCACATATGTCAGGTATCATCAGGACAGCTTAAGCCGCAGGCAGCTGGAGCAGAAGCTTATGACAAAGGGCATAGGCAGAGATGATATAAATTGTGCCATAGACAGCGAATACACTGCTGATGAAAAGAAACATATAGCAAAGCTGCTTGAAAAGAAACACTATGATCCTGATAACTGTGATGAAAAGGAGTTTCGCAGGATATACCAGTTTCTTATGCGCAGGGGCTTTAAGAGCAGCCAGATTCTTTCAGCAATGAGGTCACAATTACCTTGACAATTTGCACCAAAAAGTATAGAATTTAATTGTTGTAATTTGTGAAATACAATGAAAATTTAATAAAGGAGGTGCTCCTGTAATGCTACCGTATATCATTACTGCTGTAGTTTCTATTATTGTTACTGCATTGATTGTATGGTTTGCAGCCGCTTCATACGAGAAGAAATCTGCTAATTCCAAGATAGGAAATGCTGAGGAGAAGGCAAGAGGAATCATTGATGAGGCTGTAAAGACTGCGGAGGAAAAGAAGCGCGAGTCTATGCTTGAGATCAAGGAAGAGTCTATTAAGGCTAAGAATGATCTGGATAAGGAAATCAAAGAGCGTAGAAACGAGATTTCCCGTAATGAGCGTCGTATCGTTCAGAAGGAAGAAAATGTCGACAAGAAGCTCGAAGCTATCGAGAAGCGTGAAGCCGGATTTGCAGTTAAGGAAGAGGAACTCAAGAAGCAGAAGATTGAAATATCAAAGCTTAACGAGCAGCGTTTACAGGAACTTGAAAGAATCTCTGGATTAACCTCCGAGCAAGCTAAAGAATATCTCTTAAAGACCATTGAAGAAGATGTAAAACTTGATACTGCAAAAATGATTAAGGAAATGGAAAACAAAGCAAAGGAAGAGGCAAACCGTAAGGCTAAGGATTACGTGGTTACAGCTATTCAGAAATGTGCAGCAGACCATGTATCCGAGACTACTATTTCGGTAGTATCGCTTCCGAATGATGAGATGAAGGGACGTATCATAGGAAGAGAGGGACGTAATATCCGTACTCTTGAGACTATGACAGGTGTAGATCTGATTATAGATGACACACCTGAGGCAGTTATCTTGTCAAGCTTTGATCCAATTAGAAGAGAGGTTGCAAGAATAGCTCTTGAGAAGCTTATTGTTGACGGAAGAATCCATCCGGCCCGTATAGAGGAGATGGTTGAGAAGGCTCAAAAAGAAGTCGATAATATGATTCGTGAAGAGGGTGAGGCTGCCACACTTGAGGTGGGCATACATGGTATTCACCCGGAGCTTGTGCGTCTTCTTGGAAAGATGAAGTTTAGAACAAGCTACGGTCAGAATGCGTTAAAGCATTCTATCGAGGTTGCACAGCTGACTGGCTTACTGGCTGCTGAAATTGGTGAGGATGTCAGAATGGCAAAGCGTGCTGGCTTATTACATGATATAGGTAAGGCAGTAGATCACGAGATGGAGGGTTCACATATCCAGCTCGGTGCCGAATTATGTAAGAAATACAAAGAGTCACCACTTGTGATTAATGCAGTAGAATCACATCACGGTGATGTTGAACCGGAGTCACTTATTGCATGTCTCGTGCAGGCAGCTGATACAATCAGTGCGGCACGTCCGGGTGCAAGAAGAGAGACTTTGGAGACATATTCAAATCGTCTTCAGCAGTTAGAGGACATTACAAATGGTTATAAAGGGGTAGAGAAATCTTTTGCTATTCAGGCAGGTAGAGAGATTCGTATTATGGTAGTTCCTGAGCAGGTCAGCGACGCTGACATGGTTATCATGGCCAGAGACATATCTAAGCAGATTGAGTCTGAGTTAGAGTATCCGGGTCAGATAAAGGTTAATGTAATACGTGAGTCACGTATAGTGGATTACGCAAAGTAGAGCATTAGTGTATTGTCGGTTTGACATAATAACATGTACATTTGAAAAGGCTTCGTATGAAGCCTTTTCTTTTTTGCAAAAATAAAAACGTAAATGCAGCCGATTTTTACAATGTAGTGCTTATGGTATGAAATAAATTATCGGTAACTGTTCATTATTACTAAAGAAATTTGTATATATTGCATAAAAATATATGTATAAGATATCCTGTATTCACAAAAACAGATAATGGTACGTGACAAAATTAGTAAAATGTTATAAAATGGTAAGTGTAATATTTAGCAACTATTCAGTATTTGATGGCTGCAATATTTATAAATATTACAAGGGAGAAACTATATAATAAAATATCATATGGAGGGTTTTACAATGCAGAGATTTACATTACCAAGAGATTTATATCACGGAAAGGGTGCGCTTGAGGCATTAAAGAGCTTTGAGGGAAAGAAGGCTATTATCTGTGTGGGCGGAGGCTCAATGAAGAGATTCGGCTTTTTAGACAAGGCTGAGGCTTATTTGAAGGAAGCAGGCATGGAGGTTAGGCTTTTTGAGGGAATAGAGCCTGATCCGTCAGTGGAGACAGTTATGAAAGGTGCGGCTGCCATGGAAGAGTTTGAACCGGACTGGATTGTGGCTATCGGTGGAGGCTCGCCTATAGATGCAGCTAAGGCTATGTGGATTAAGTACGAGTATCCGGATATCACATTTGAGGATATGTGTAAGGTATTTGGTATTCCAAAGCTTAGAAAGAAAGCACATTTCTGTGCTATTTCATCCACATCGGGCACAGCAACAGAGGTTACTGCGTTCTCAATCATCACAGATTATGAGAAGGGCATCAAATATCCAATTGCAGACTTTGAGATTACACCTGATGTTGCAATCGTAGACCCTGAGCTTGCAGAGACAATGCCGCAGAAGCTTGTTGCACACACAGGAATGGATGCCATGACACATGCCATCGAGGCATATGTATCAACAGCCAACAGTGACTTTACAGATCCGCTTGCACTCCATGCAATAGAGATGATACAGCATGACCTGATTGATTCATACAATGGTGATATGGCAAAGAGAGATGCGATGCACAATGCACAGTGTCTGGCAGGAATGGCGTTCTCCAACGCACTACTTGGAATAGTTCATTCAATGGCACACAAGACAGGCGCAGCTTTTGCTGATTATGGTGCACATATCATCCACGGAGCAGCCAATGCTATGTATCTGCCAAAGGTTATTGCTTTCAATGCAAAGGATGAGACTGCAAAGAAGCGCTACGGAGCAATAGCTGATTTCATGAAGCTGGGTGGAGAGACACTTGATGAGAAGGTTGAGCTTCTTATCAAATACTTACGCGGCATGAATGATGATCTGAATATACCACACTGCATCAAGAATTACGGAGCAGACAGTTATCCGACAGAGCAGGGCTTTGTACCGGAGGAGGTATTTCTTGAGAGACTTCCTGAGATTGCGGCAAATGCTATCCTTGATGCCTGCACCGGCTCAAATCCGCGCCAGCCAAGCCAGGAGGAGATGGAAAAGCTTCTCAAGTGCTGCTATTATGACACAGAGGTTGATTTCTAATCAAAATGGAGACTCTGAACTTTAATTATTTAGAAGGTAAACAGTAAAATGATTGATGAAATGAAACGGCAAAAAAGAGAACTTGTATATAAGGGCTCAATACTCGATATATACAAGGATACAATGCAGTTTGCAAACGGCAAGACAGAGGAGTGGGATTTTGTCTCACACAGAAAGGGCGCTGCGGCAGTGCTTCCGGTGCTTGATGACGGCAGGATAATCATGGTACGCCAATACAGAAATGCCCTCGAGAGAGAGACAATAGAGATTCCGGCCGGCTGCAGGGACTTTGTGGGAGAAGACACAAGGCTGTGTGCAGAAAGGGAGCTTAAGGAGGAGACAGGCTACAGCTCTGACGATATCTCATTTTTACTTTCGCTTCGCACAACAGTAGCCTTTTGCGACGAAGAAGTAGATGTTTATCTTGCCAAAAACCTGAAAAAGGGCGAGCAGCATCTCGATGATGCCGAGTCAATCGATGTAGAGATATACACCCTAAAGGAGCTGTGCGACATGATTTATGCGGGAAAAATACAGGATTCCAAAACAGTCAGTGCAGTTCTTGCTTATAGTAATATGATTAAATAAACAGACAAAATAATACGAGCCACAGGATATAAAATTCTGTGGCTCGTATTTTGTGAAAAATATGTATATAGTTTGTGGCTTAAGAATTCATTTCTGCAATATCGTAGATAAGCTTCTTTGAATCCTCCCATCCAAGACAAGGATCGGTGATGGATTTTCCGTAGACATGCTCGCCAATCTTCTGGCTGCCCTCCTCAATATAGCTCTCAATCATGAGACCCTTGACAAGTGATTTGATATCAGAGGAAAGCTGTCTGTTGTGCATAACTTCTTTGGCGATACGAATCTGCTCCTTGAACTGCTTTCCGGAGTTTGAATGGTTTGTATCTATGATAGCAGCAGGATTGACAACATCCATCTTGTCGTACATCTCGTGCAGACGGATTAAATCCTCGTAATGGTAGTTTGTTGTAGTGTTGCCATGCTTGCTGACTGCGCCTCTTAAAACAACGTGTGTCAGAGGATTTCCTGATGTCTCAACCTCATAGCCTCTGTAAACAAAATGATGTGGGTGCTGTGCTGCATAAACAGAATTGAGCATGACAGAAAAATCACCACTTGTAGGGTTTTTCATACCGCTTGCCACATCGAAGCCGCTGACGGTGAGACGATGCTGCTGATCCTCAACAGAACGAGCACCAATTGCGACATATGAGAGGAGATCCTCAACATAGCCCCAGTTCTCAGGATAAAGCATCTCATCTGCACAGGTGAGCCCGCTTTCTGCGATGGCGCGGATGTGCATTTTTCTCATGGCAATAAGACCCTCAACCATATCAGGAGCCTTCTCAGGGTCAGGCTGTGAGGCGATACCCTTGTAGCCCTCGCCGGTTGTTCTTGGTTTATTTGTATATACACGTGGGATGATAATTACGCGGTCCTTTACATCCTCCTGAATCTTTGTCAGGCGGCTGACATAGTCACAGACTGAATCCTCGTTGTCGGCTGAACATGGTCCGATAATGACAAGAAATCTGTCATCCTTTCCGCAAATGACATCTGAAATCATTGTATCACGCTTGGCTTTGAGCTCGGTAAGCTCCTTTGACAGAGGGTATTCTTCCTTGATCTGTGCAGGAGTTGGAAGCTGGTTTAAAAATGTGAAACTCATAATACTACTCCTTATATAAATAGTGATTTTATTAATTAAAATGGTATATTATAATGGCATATCGGAAAAAATTTCCAATATATAATAATGTCCGAATAGTTAAATAATAAGATAAATGAAATATGTTGTCAAATTTTTATCAATTATAATAGTATGCATAAAAAGTTATAATAAGAAAAAAGTAACATTGAAAAAAACTAAAAGATGTGATATAAATAGTTGGTAACTTTTTTTGTGACCGTAGTTTAATGGATAAAATTCCGGACTCCGACTCCGGCGAGTGCGCGTTCGATTCGCGTCGGTCACATACTTTGATTTTGATATGTTGGGTTAATGGAGGAATCACATGAAGGACTTTTTTAACAAGGAAACATTGGATAATATAAAGCAGTTTTGCGCAGAAAATAAAAAATACGTTGGAGTAGCAGGTGTACTTGTAGGACTCATACTTATACTTATAGTAGTTGTCGCAGGAGGCAATAATGGCAGACAATCCAATACTGAAGCAGGATCACAGACAGAGATTTCGGTGAAGGATTTTGAGTTTGAAAAGGATTACACAAATGACGCCAAGGACGATATCAGCACATTACTTGCTGATTATTACAAGGCATACGTGGGTGATGACCTTGATACACTTGGCAAGCTTGCGACACCTATGAGCGACAACGAGAAGAGCTATATTGGTGTTGTCAGCCAGTACTATGAGTCAGTCAATGACATTACACCTTACACCAAGAATGGTTTGAAAAAGGGAACATACTTTGTGTCTGTTAAAAACAGCATAAAGTTTACGGGAGTTGATACACAGGCACCTACACTTGACTTCTTTTATATAGAGACAGGTAAGGACGGAAAGCTCTTTATAAACAATGTATACAGTAATTTCAACAGAACATACTGCGAGAATGAACTCGATGACGATATTATGGAGCTTATTTCTAAGTATACTGCTTCATCTGAGTTTGCAGACCTTCATGAGGAGGTACAAAAGGCATATGAGCAGGCGGTCGGTTCTGATGCCAATTTAAAGACTATGCTTGAGACAACACTCACAGGTGCTATAAAGCAGTGGTACACATCGTCTGGCATTGCCAATTTAAAGAAGTCTGATGCAGACACACAGACTACAGAGGCAGATACACAGCAGGCAGATGATGCAGCACAAAACAGCGACCAGCAGACTACAGATGCAAATGCAGGACAGACTACAGACCAGCAGACTACGGATGCAAATGCAGGACAGACCACTGACCAGAATGCAGGACAGACCACAGATCCGAATGCAGGACAGACTACAGATGCCAATACTGCAAATCAGCAGCCGGCAGAGCAGCCACAGGCACCGGCTGAGTATCAGGTAGTGACAAAGGATGTTGTAAAGGTACGTGACGGTGCAAGCACAGATGCCAAGGAACTTGGTCTCTTAAAGGAGCAGGTAACACTTACAGCATATGGCACAGAGGGCGACTGGACTATAGTATCCTACAGCGCCGGAACAAATGGCAGAGCTTATATCAAGACAGAGAATCTCCAGACAGTAGGACAGTAAAAGCAATACAAAGTAACAGATGTGCATACAATCATAAGAAGCAACACGGAGGCTTAAAGGTCTCCGTGTTTTAATCTACATGGCAAATGACTGCTGTAAAGAGTAGAAAAGGCTGCAGCCTGGTTTATGTATATCGGATAAAGCAATCTAAAAAGAGGATATGGTATGGAAGAAAATGGTGTAAGAATAAATAAATTTCTCAGTGAAGCGGGCGTGTGCTCAAGGCGTGAGGCAGACAGGCAGATAGAAGCCGGCAAAGTAGAAATAGACGGTGTGACAGCAAAAACAGGTGACAGGGTTCTAAAGGGACAGACTGTCACATATAATGGACAGGTAGTATCAAAGGAAGAAGAGATGATACTGATTGCCCTCAATAAGCCGGCCGGCATAGTCTGTACAGCTGAAAAAAGGGAAAAAAACAACGTGATAGATTATCTTAATTATCCAAAGCGCATTTATCCAATTGGCAGGCTGGATAAGGAGTCAGAGGGACTTTTACTTCTGACCAACAATGGCGAGATAGTAAATAAGATGATGCGCTCCGGCAACAGACACGAAAAAGAGTATATTGTCACAGTAAACAAAACAATATCTGACAGCTTCATAAGAGGGCTCGCAGGAGGCGTACCGCTTGTAGAGCTTGGTGTGACAACCAGAAAGTGCCATGTGAAAAAGCTGTCCTCAAAGCAGTTTAAGATTATTCTGACACAGGGCTACAACAGACAGATAAGACGGATGTGTGAATACTTTGGCTACCGTGTGGTTAAGCTTGAGAGAGTGAGAATCATGAATATTGAGCTTGGTGACCTGCCAAGAGGAAAGTACAGGGCGGTGACACCACTTGAATACAAGGGGCTCAAAAGACTGATTGCGGATTCCTCGAATCAGCCGGTTATGCCTGATACGAATAAGAATCATTCTGATAAGAAACATATGGATAAGAAATATCCGGATAGAAGAGCAAAGTAAAGCAGACAGGGGATTATTACGGCATGGAGAATAACAAAATAAAAGATAAGATAGATGAGCTTGTTGAAAGTCTTAACCGCGCGTCAAAAGCCTACTACAACGGCACAGATGAAATAATGCCAAACTACGAGTGGGATGCACTGTTTGATGAACTTACACAGCTTGAGGAAAAAACAGGATATATCCGTCCGGACAGTCCGACACATAATGCAGGCTATGAGGCAGAGGCAGGAAATCGTGAGCCGCATGAGTATCCGGCACTTTCACTTGCAAAGACAAAGAGTATTGAGGAGCTTAAGAAATGGGCAGGTGATATGCCAATCTGGCTTTCATGGAAGCTTGACGGACTGACACTTGTGCTCACATATGACGGTGGCAGGCTTGTGAAAATACTGACGAGAGGAAATGGAACTGTAGGAAGTAACATCACCTTTTTGCAGGATGCCATAAGCGGCTTTCCAAAGGAGATACCATACAAGGGACATATGGTTGTAAGAGGGGAAGCGACAATTTCCTACACGGATTTTAAGCTGTTAAATGATACAATCGAGGACGATGATGAGAAATATGCCAATCCAAGGAACCTTGCATCCGGTACATTAAATCTCGATGATGTGGAAGAAGTGAAGCGCAGACATGTAGTGTTTTATGCGTTTACACTCGTGCATATAGATGATGATATCATATCATGGGGGGATAGAATGAGCTATCTTAGTGATATGAAATTCAATGTTGTCAAAAGGGAGGCAACAGATGCGGCAGGCCTTGATGAGGCTGTAAAACGCTGGACAAGGGATGTCGAGAGTGGCAGGATGGATGTGCCGGTGGACGGACTTGTCATATGCTATGATGACACTGCCTACGCTGCAGGCGGAAGCGTCACCGGGCATCATGCTACGAGAGCCGGCTTTGCTTTCAAGTGGCAGGATGAGGCTGTAGATACGAGGCTTCGTTATATTGAATGGTCGTGTGCGGTTTCGACAATATCGCCGGTGGCTGTTTTTGAGCCGGTGCAGATAGAGGGTACGACGGTTTCGAGAGCTTCGCTTTGCAATCTGACTGAAATAGAAAGGCTTGGAGTGGGAAAAGAGTGTACCATTTCCGTGATAAAAGCCAACAAGATTATTCCAAAATGCATAGCTGTAAAGGATGCGGTGGGGGCAGTTGAGATACCGAAGGAGTGCCCGGTGTGTCATCATCCGACACGCATATTTGTCAGCAAAAACAGCGGTGTGAAGACGCTGCATTGCACAAACCCTGACTGTACAGCCAAGAATGTTAAAAAGTTTTCAAGATTTGTCAGCAAAAGCGGAATGGATATAGATGGACTTTCGGTGCAGACAATGCTAAAATTTATAAATGAGGGATTCATAAAACAGTTCCCTGACATATATCATCTGCCCGAGCATTTTGATAAGATAAGCAGCATGGAAGGCTTTGGAGAAAAATCATGCATGAATATGCAGGCTGCCATAGAAAAAAGCAGACATGTCCACCCGGTCAATCTGATATTTGCACTCTGTATACCTCTTATAGGTACCGATGCAGGCAAGAAGATTGTCAACGCAATAGGTTTTGATGGCTTTGCGGACAGAATGAGAAATGCCACAGATTTTGTGGATATAGACGGCATAGGCCAGGAAAAGTCAGGCTCCATACTTGAATGGTATGCAAATCCAAAAAACAGTGCAATGTTTGAAGCACTGATTAAGGAGCTTGACATAGAAAAGGTCGATATAAGGGATATGTCGGAGGGAAGCTTAAACGGCAAGACCTTTGTTATCACAGGCGATGTGCATGATTTTGCCAACAGAAGCGAGTTTAAGGCCTATGTGGAGTCACAAGGCGGCAAGGTGACAGGAAGCGTGTCAAAAAAGACAGACTATCTGGTAAACAACGACACTGAATCTACTTCATCAAAAAATAAAAAAGCAAAAGAATTAGGAATACCTATCATCTCGGAGGATACATTTATAGAGATGTTTGGGCGTTAGAAAAGAGGTTATAAAATGCCTATAAAGACACAAAATGATTTACCTGTAAAGGAAATACTTGAGAGAGAAAATATATTTGTGATGGACGAAAACAGGGCATCACATCAGAACATCAGACAGCTGGAGATTGCGATTGTAAATCTCATGCCATTAAAGGAGGACACAGAGCTTCAGATACTGCGCTCGCTGTCAAATACCCCTATACAGGTCAATGTGACTTTCGTAGCCACTTCGACTCACGAGGCCACTCACACATCACTCAGTCATCTGAACAAGTTTTACGAGACCTTTGATGATATAAAGGACAGATATTTTGACGGCATGATAATCACGGGAGCACCGGTTGAGCTGATGGAATACGAGGAGGTAGACTATTGGGACGAAATATGCAGGATAATGGAGTGGAGCAAAACACATGCTTTCTCCACACTTCATCTGTGCTGGGGTGCACAGGCCGGATTGTATTATCATTACGGCATACAAAAGCATGTGCTTCCAAAGAAGAAGTTTGGTGTATATGCACACCGTGTAAAGAACAGAAAAATCCCGCTTGTCAGAGGGTTCGATGACGTATTTTATGCACCGCATTCAAGGCATACCGAGGTGTTAAAGGCGGATATATTAAAGCATCCTGAGCTTACCATACTTGCGGAGTCGGATGATGCCGGAGTATTCCTTCTGATGGATCAGGACGGTAAAAAGATTTTTGTGATGGGACATCCTGAGTATGACAGATATACTCTTCATAATGAGTACGAGAGGGATAAGAAAAAGGGACTTGATATAGATATGCCGGTGAACTACTATCCGGATAATGATGATACACAAAAGCCGCTTTTACAGTGGCGATCGCACGGCAATATACTTTATTCCAACTGGCTTAATTATTATGTGTACCAGGAAGTGCCGTACGAGTTCATAAACAACCGCGAGATAATTGGAAAATAATGACAAAAATTATAGTTTTTTTTAGTTAATTTTGAATTGCATAAATGCCAAAGTGTGGTAAAATATAACTATAAACCATTATAAAAAACCAAAATAATTGCAAAAGCTAACAAAAATTAAACAAGGGGGATTTTAATATGGCAAAAGAGCTAGTTGCGATGCTTCTTGCCGGTGGTCAGGGCTCCAGACTTTATGCACTGACACAGAAACTTGCAAAGCCGGCAGTTCCGTTTGGAGGCAAATACAGAATTATTGATTTTCCACTTTCTAACTGTGTTAATTCAGGCATAGATACAGTTGGTATACTGACACAGTACCAGCCGTTTGTATTGAACGAGTACATAGGAAATGGACAGCCATGGGATCTTGACAGATTATATGGAGGGGTACATGTGCTGCCACCGTATCAGAAGGCTTCGGGCTCTGACTGGTACAAGGGCACAGCCAATGCGATTTATCAGAATATAGCATTTATCGAGAGATATGATCCTGAGTATGTTATCATACTTTCGGGAGATCAGATTTGTAAGCAGGATTACAGCGATTTCCTTAAGTTCCATAAGGAAAAAAATGCGGAGTTTTCTGTAGCGGTTATGGAGGTTCCGTGGGAGGATGCGTCACGTTTTGGCCTCATGGTAGCAGATGATAACGACAAGATTACAGAGTTCCAGGAAAAGCCAAAGAATCCTAAGTCTAATCTTGCATCTATGGGTATTTATATTTTCAATTGGGATATACTTAAGAAGTATCTTATTGAGGATGAAAATGATCCGGATTCAGAAAATGATTTTGGTAACAATATCATTCCAAACCTTTTGAGGGATGGCCGCAGGATGTATGCATATCATTTCAATGGCTACTGGAAGGATGTAGGAACAATTCCGGCTTTATGGGAAGCCAATATGGAGGTGCTTGATCCTGAACACAGCGGTATCAATCTGTTCGATGAGAACTGGAAGATATACAGCCGTAACAGCGGTCATACAGGACATTTCATCGGCAACAACGCAGAGGTTACAGACTCTATGATTACCGATGGCTGTGTAGTGAAGGGCACAGTAAAGCATTCAATTCTTTTTGGCGGTGTTGTCGTAGAAGAGGGCGCAGTGGTAGAGGATGCAGTTGTCATGGGCGATACTGTGATAAAAAGAGGCGCTAAGGTTACACACTGTATAGTTGCAGAGGGTGTTACGGTAGGCTGTGATGCAGTTATTGGAGAAAAGCCTGAGGAGGATGTGACAGGTGATGTTGCTACAATTGCACCGGGAGTTACAATTGGCGACAGAGCGGTTATAGGACCAAAGGCTATGGTATATAATGATGTTGAGGAGGGCCAGGAACAATGCTAAACATGAACAACGAAGAGGCTTTGGCCGTTATTTTTGCAAACAGCTACGATGCCCTCATTCCTGAGATGGTATCCGAGAGACTTATGGCTTCCATTCCGTTTGCAGGTCGTTACAGACTCTGCGATTTCCTGATTTCAAGCATGGTACATAGTGGAATCGACAATATATCTCTCATAGTTAAAAAGAATTATCACTCTCTGATGGATCACCTTGGCTCAGGCCAGGAGTTTGATCTCGCAAGAAAAAATGGTGGTATTAATATAGTTCCGCCTTATGCACAGAAGCAGATTAAGGTGTATGAGGGCCGTGTTGAGGCAATCGAAAGTCTTAAGGGCTATCTGAGAAAGTGCACTCAGAAGTATGTTATCATGGCTGATGCCAACTATGTATTCAATTTTGATTTCAGGGAGCTGATTGAAGCACATAAGAGCACAGGAGCTGATATCACTGCAATGTACCGCAAGCAGGAGGTACCGAAGGTATTTTTAAGACCAAACGGCAACAATGATGAGATGTACTATACATTTGATATAGATGATGGACGTATCAAAAAGATATATATCAATGACAGGGATATGGGCAAGGTAAACTTTGGCATGAATATCTATATCATGGAGAAGGAGCAGCTCATTAGAATAGTGGATGACGCTTTTGTACATGGTTATTCTTATTTTACAAGGGATCTGATGGCTACAAACACTGATTCACTCAATATCCAGGCATATGAGTACACAGGTTATGCTTCACAGATTACAGATATGAAGAGCTATTTCGAGGAGAATATGAAGCTCCTTGATGAGGATAACAGGGAAGCATTGTTTAAGAGTGGCAATTCTATCTATACAAAGATCAGGGATGATAACCCTACAAGATACATAAATGGCTCAAAAGCCAAGAATGTCATGGTTGCTGATGGCTGTGTCATCGAGGGTACCGTGGAAAACAGCATCCTATCAAGAGGCGTCAAGATAGGAAAGAATGCAAAGGTCAAGAACTGCATCCTGCTACAGGATACGGTAATTGAGGATGGCGCCAATCTGGAGTACGTGATCACAGACAAGAATGTTCGCGTATCAAGAAATAGATCACTTACGGGAAATGACTCATTCCAGGTTTACGTGGCAAAGGGACAGACCGTATAGCCGGTTAAGGAGGAACATGGACATGGCAGAGAATAGAAACACAATAAATATCAAATCAGATGAGTCTGGCGAGATCAAGGTAGCAGATGAGGTTGTAGCTATCATAGCAGGTCTTGCTGCTACTGAGGTTGAGGGAGTAAGCTCCATGGCAGGCAATATCACAAACGAGATTGTCAGCAGGCTCGGTATGAAGAATCTCTCAAAGGGAATTCAGATTGAGATAGCAGACAATGAGGTAGTGGTTGATGTAGCACTCAATATTGCTTATGGATACAGCATCCCTGAGGTTTCTACAAAGGTACAGGAGAAGGTTAAGTCTGCAATTGAGACAATGACAGGGCTTTCTGTGGCTACTATCAATGTTCGTATAGCAAGTGTTGATATGGGAGAGAATTAAATAATTCTTTTTAAATGATCACAAATGTAGTATAATTAAGGATGTCGTACAGACATCCTTAATTTATATAAAATACTATTCACGAGAGGAATTTAAATGACAAGAAGCAAGATAAGAGAAAACGTTTTTAAGATGCTTTTCAGGGTTGAGTTTCATGACAAGTCTGAGCTTGCAGAGCAGATGGAGCTTTTAAATGATGAGCTTACAAATCCTACAGACGAGGAAAGACAGTATATTGATGAAAAATGCAGTGCGATTATTGAGCATATGGCAGAGCTTGATGCACTCATCGATGAGAAGTCTACAGGCTGGAAGACCAATCGTATGGCAAAGGTTGATCTGGCAATTATCAGATTGGCAGTTTATGAGATAAAGTTTGAGGACGATATTCCTACAAAGGTTTCAATAAATGAGGCTGTTGAGCTTGCAAAGAAGTATGGTGCAGATGAGTCAGGTGCATTTGTAAACGGAGTGCTTGCAAAGTTTGCATAGCTTAAGAGGAACAGCGATATAGAGCATTGAACATGGCAAATAGAAATATATATTCGGTAGCGCAAGTAAATAGCTATATTAAAAATATGTTCGCTCAGGATTTTATGCTCAGACAGGTGAGCATAAAGGGCGAGGTGAGCAACTGCAAGTATCACACGAGCGGTCATATTTATTTCACAATAAAGGACGCGGGAGCAGCCATGAACGCTATCATGTTTGCGGGCAGCAGGGCGGCAGGACTTTCTTTCCACATGAAGGAGGGAGACCAGGTTATTGTGACAGGTTCCGTTGAGGTGTATGAGAAGACCGGCGCATATCAGCTTTATGCCAAAAAGATAGAGCTTGACGGAGAGGGCAATCTGTATCTCAAATTCGAGCAGCTAAAGCATGAGCTTGAGGAAATGGGCATGTTTGCCGCAGAGTACAAGCAGCCTATTCCACGGTATGCCGGCCGTATTGGTGTGGTTACAGCACCGACAGGCGCGGCCGTGCAGGATATAAGGAATGTATCATCGCGCAGGAATCCATATGTACAGGTCATACTTTATCCGGCACTTGTGCAGGGAGAGGGTGCGGCTAATAGCATAGCAAAGGGCATACAGACATTGGATGCGATGAATCTTGATGTGATAATAGTCGGCAGAGGCGGAGGCTCCATAGAGGATTTATGGGCCTTTAATGAGGAGATTGTGGCGAGAGCCATATTTGACTGCCACACGCCAATTATCTCGGCAGTAGGTCATGAGACCGACTGGACGATAGCGGATTTTGTGTCAGACAGGAGAGCACCCACACCTTCAGCGGCTGCAGAGCTTGCAGTCAGTGACTACAGGCAGACGTTGGAGCGCCTTGACAATCTGCGCCGCAGGATGGACAGAAATCTGACAGGCCGGATTGATTTTTTCAGGGAAAAGCTGTCACATATTAAAACAAGACTTAATTTCCTTAGTCCACAGAATAAACTAAATGAGAATAAAAGGCGTCTGGCAGATATCGAGGATGCACTTGAAAGGATTATGAAGCAGAGGCTTTCGGACTGCAGGCAGCGTCTGGCGCTGCTTTCAGGTACACTGGATGCATATTCACCGGCCAAAAAGCTGGCACAGGGCTATGCGTATGTCGAGGTGGAAAAGAAAGGTGCACTGCACAGTGTATCCGATATCAATGCAGGCGATGACATAGATATATATCTGATAGACGGTCATGCAAGGGCCGTAGTTTCGGAGGTTATTAAAGATGAGCAAAGAAAATGAAAAAACACTGACACTCGAGGAGCGCTTTGCACACTTAGAGCAGATAGTGGCGAGGATGGAGGATGCGGATGTATCCCTGGATGAGGCCTTTGAGCTATATAAGAAGGGGCTTGATGAGGTAAAGAGTGCCAATGATATGGTACAGGGCATGGAAAAGGCCATGCTTGTGCTAAACAGCGACGGACAACTGGAGGAATTCTGATGAGCTTAAATGGAAATTTAAATAAGTCACAATTCATGGAAGAGCTGCAGCAAAAGGTAGAGCATATAAACGATGTGCTTGAGAAGTTTCTTCCCGCTGAGGAGGGACAGCAGAGGATTATTTTTGAGGCCATGAACTATAGTGTGAGAGCCGGTGGAAAAAGGCTTCGCCCTATCCTCATGGAAGAGACTTACCATATGTTTGGCGGAAGCAGTGCAGTGATTGAGCCATTTATGGCAGCAATCGAGATGATACACACCTACTCGCTGGTGCATGATGACCTGCCTGCCATGGACAATGATGAGTACAGGCGTGGAAAGAAGACCACACATGCTGTGTACGGTGAGGCTATGGGCATTCTTGCAGGTGATGCACTTTTAAACCTGGCATATGAGACCGCAGCAAAGGCTTTTGGCATGGAAGTGGCTGATGCGCGTGTGGCAAGGGCATTTGCGGTGCTTGCAAAAAAGGCAGGCGTGTATGGCATGGTTGGAGGACAGGTTGTTGATGTGGAGAGTGAGAAATCCGATGACTGCCCTATCACAAGGGAAAAGCTGGACTTTATCTACAGGCTTAAGACCGGCGCACTTATAGAGAGCTCGATGATGATAGGAGCAATCCTTGCAGGGGCATCGTCTGATGAGGTATCACGCGTGGAGCAGATAGCGGTAAAGCTGGGGCTTGCATTTCAGATACAGGATGATGTGCTTGATGTCACAAGCTCACTTGAGGTGCTTGGAAAGCCGGTAGGCAGTGACGAGAAAAATAATAAAGCGACATATGTCACATTTGAGGGATTGGATAAGGCAGTTTCTGATGTGGAGCGCATCTCTAAGGAGGCAGAAAAGCTGCTTGATGATTTGGGATACGACGATGCATTTCTTAAGGAGTTATTTGAATATCTGATCCATCGGGAGAAATAGGATGGTTTTAGAAAAGATACAAAAGGAAAATGATATAAAAAAACTGACACATAAGGAGCTTGAGCTGTTAAAGGATGAAATAAGGCAGTTTCTTATAGAGAGCATATCGGTGACAGGCGGTCATCTTGCATCAAATCTCGGAGTAGTGGAGCTTACCATGGCGTTGCATCTGTGCTTTGATCTGCCGAAGGATAAGATAGTGTGGGATGTAGGGCATCAGTCGTACACACACAAGATACTCACAGGCAGAAAGGATGGATTTTCATCGCTCAGACAGTATGGCGGCATGAGCGGCTTCCCAAAGGCGGATGAGAGCGACTGTGACTGTTTTAATACAGGACACAGCTCCACATCTATCTCAGCGGGACTTGGACTTGCGACAGCCAGACAGGTGACCGGAGAGGACTACCACGTGGTTTCTGTAATCGGAGACGGTGCGCTGACCGGAGGCATGGCATATGAGGCGCTCAACAACGCTTCAAGCGTGAAGGGCAATTTCATCATAGTGCTAAATGACAACAATATGTCGATTTCAGAGAACGTCGGAGGTATCAGCCAGTATCTTTCAGGCTTTCGCACAGCGGATGCATACAGGGATTTTAAGAATAATGTCATGAATTCCCTAAACCATATACCAATCTACGGAGAGCGTATGGTAAAGCATATCAGGAATACAAAGAGCAGCATAAAGCAGCTTTTTATTCCGGGTATGTTCTTTGAGGAGATGGGCATTATCTATTTGGGACCTGTGGATGGCAGTGATATAAAGGAAATGTGCCGTGTGTTTGATGAGGCAAAGCGTGTGGATGGTCCGGTGCTTGTGCATGTGCTCACGAAAAAGGGAGCAGGCTATGGACCGGCAGAGCGTTATCCTTCCAGATTTCACGGGGCAGAGCCATTTGTTATAGAGACAGGGCTTCCAAAGAATAAGCGCACGAAGGCCAATTACACAGATGTCTTCTCAACAGTTATGAAGAAGCTGGGCGAGAGAAATCCAAAGGTAGTTGCGATAACGGCTGCCATGGCAGATGGAACAGGGCTTCGCAGGTTTCACCGTAATTTCCCGGATAGGTTTTTTGATGTGGGAATAGCCGAGGCACATGCCACGACCTTTGCGGCAGGGTTTGCAAAGGCAGGACTTATCCCGGTTTTTGCGGTGTATTCGTCATTTTTGCAAAGAGCGTTTGACCAGATACTTCACGATGTGTGTATACAGAATCTGCATGTCATATTTGCAATCGACAGGGCAGGGCTTGTAGGCAGTGACGGAGAGACACATCAGGGTATATTTGACATATCATATCTGTCGGTCATCCCGAATATGACAATCATGGCTCCGAAGAATAAGTGGGAGCTGTCTGATATGATGAAGTTTGCAGTGGCATATGACGGTCCGATTGCACTCAGATATCCAAGAGGTGTAGCCTATGACGGCCTTAAGGAAATCAGACAGCCGATAGAGCTTGCAAAGAGTGAGCTAATCCAAAAAGGAAGCACGGTGGCTATCATGGCACTTGGCAGTATGGTAAAGACTGCCGTTGATGTGGTAAAGCTGCTTGAGGCAGATGGAATCTCTGCTACACTTATCAATGCGCGTTTTGCAATGCCTTTTGATAAGGAAGCAATTAAGGAACTGCCGGCTGAGCACAGCCTGCTTGTGACCATGGAGGAAAACGTGCAAAGCGGCGGTTTTGGTGAGCATGTGACGGAGTATGTCAAGACTAACGGCATAGCTCTTGAGGTGTTGACAGTTGCACTTCCTGACTGCTATGTGGAGCATGGCAATGTCGAGGTGCTCAAAAAGGAGCTGCATGTGGATGCCGAATCGGTGGCTAAGCGTATAATAGCAGCATTATAGATAGAGGTAACATACAGTATGAAAGAAAGATTAGACGTATTACTTGTAAACAGAGGCCTTGCACCATCACGGGAAAAAGCAAAGACCATGATTATGGAGGGCAATGTTTTTGTAAATAACAACCGTGAGGATAAGGCGGGAAGCACATTTCCTGATGACTGCAATATTGAGATTCATGGAAAGACACTGCAGTATGTGAGCCGTGGAGGTCTAAAGCTTGAAAAGGCTATGAAGCACTTTGATATCACGATGGATGGCAAGGTGTGCATGGATATAGGTGCTTCAACAGGCGGTTTTACAGACTGTATGCTCCAAAACGGTGCTAAAAAGGTGTATGCCGTGGATGTCGGATATGGTCAGTTTGCATGGAAGCTGCGTCAGGATGAGCGCGTGGTGTGCATGGAAAAGACCAATATCAGGTATGTGACGCCCAATGACATAGATGATGAGCTGGATTTTGCATCGGTTGATGTGTCATTCATATCACTTACCAAGGTGTTAGGTCCTGCAAGAGCACTGTTAAAGGACGGTGGCGAGATGGTTTGTCTTATCAAGCCACAGTTTGAGGCAGGCAGGGAAAAGGTAGGTAAAAAGGGCGTGGTCCGTGACAAGAGCGTGCATGAGGAGGTAGTGAACAATATCATATCCTTTGCACTTTCAAATGGATTTAGCGTGTTAGACCTTGAGTATTCTCCAATCAAGGGGCCGGAGGGCAATATAGAGTACCTCGTACATATCAAAAAGACAGATGATCCTATAAAGGAGGAATCAGTGGATATTCATAGTGTGGTCGAGGCCGCGCATGGAGAGCTGGACAGGAAATAGACTATGAAACATTTTGTTGTGATAGCAAATGCCTATAAGGACAGGGATTTTGCACTTACAAATAAAATAGTGGCATACATAGAGCAAAAGGGCGGCACGGCAAAGGGTCTTATGAGCAATGTCGAGGCTATATCCGATAACGAGTTTGAGCTAGAGGATATACCACAGGATACGCAGTGTATTCTTGTGCTCGGCGGTGATGGTACCCTGATTCGTGCGGCTACAAGGGTGGAGACACTTGAGATTCCGCTTATGGGAGTAAATCTCGGTACACTCGGATATTTGTGTGAGGTGGAGGAAGCTACGGTATTTGATGCCATTGATTCGCTCATGGCTGATAAATACATGACAGAGGACCGCATCATGCTCACAGGGCACAAAAGAGGCAGTGAGACCTCGAGAGTGGCATTAAATGATATTGTCATCCACAGAAAGGGCAATTTGCAGATTTTAAGCCTCAATGTGTATGTAAACGGTGAGTTTTTAAATAATTACCATGCCGACGGCATCATTGTTGCGACTCCGACAGGCTCTACAGGCTACAGTATGTCGGCAGGAGGTCCGATTGTGGATCCAAAGGGTGATATGATACTGCTCACACCGAACAATGCTCACAATCTCACTTCAAAGAGCATTGTGCTGTCAGGCGATGATGAGATAGAGATAGAAATTCTAAGCCGCAGGGAGCAAAACGATGAGCTGGCGTGTGTCAGCTATGATGGCGACACCACGGCAGAGCTGGCTGTGGGAGACCGTTTTGTTATTTCAAAGGCAGCCAATCATACAAAGATTTGCAAGCTTCACCAGAGAAGCTTTTTGGAGATACTCCGCAAAAAAATGGGAAATTATTCATAACACAGATAAGGATTGTTATAATGAATAGTTACAAATAATATTTATGAGGTGGCAGGACATGAAAACAAACAGACAATCCAAGATAATTGAGATAATCCAAAAGAATGAGGTAGAGACGCAGGATGAGCTGTCTGCGCTTCTTGAAAAAGATGGTTTTCGCGTGACTCAGGCCACAGTATCCAGGGATATCAGGGAGCTTAAGCTCACAAAGATTCCTACCGCAGGCGGCAGACAGAAGTACGCCGTGATAACGGATGCACCTGAGAACCTTTCCAAAAAATACGAAAGAGTACTCAGAGAGGGCTTTTTGTCAATGGATATGGCACAGAATATCCTCGTTATAAAGACTGTATCTGGAATGGCAAGCGCTGTCTGTGCTGCAATAGATGCCATGAAGATGAGAGAAATCGTCGGTTCGATTGCAGGAGATGACACAATCATGTGTGCAATCCGGACTGTTGATGATACATATGCGGTGATGAAAAAAATCCGCAGAATTGTGGAATAATGTTACATGAATATCAGATTATAGCTGAACTGTAACAGAAAATAACATATATCGTCATGCCTGGGAGAGGAAGGAGAAAATATGTTACAAAATCTACATGTAAAGAATCTGGCACTCATAGATGAGTGTGAGGTTGAGTTTTCCGACGGACTAAATATACTGTCGGGAGAGACCGGAGCCGGAAAATCAATCATCATAGGCTCTATCAATCTGGCGCTTGGTGAAAAAGTGCAAAAGGAGATGCTAAGAGACAATGAAAAGCCTGCTTTTGTGGAGCTTATTTTTTTAGTTGAGGACCCAAAGATTATAGAGGCTTTAAGGGAGCTTGATGTGGAGGTCGAGGACGGATGCGTGATTTTAAGCCGTAAAATCACACAGTCGCGCGCAGTCGGCAGGGTAAACGGTGAAGCCGTGTCTGTTTCGCGAATGAAGGAAATAGCCTCATATCTCATAGATATCCACGGTCAGCATGAGCACCAGTCACTTTTATCAAAGAAAAAACACCTTGATATTCTTGATGAGTACGCAAAGCAGTCGCTTGGAGATAAAAAGCAGCAGCTTTCAGTCACATACAAAGCATATAGGGCGCTTAAGGATGAGTATGAAAAGTCAAATATCGACAATGAAGAAAGAAGCCGTGAGCTGTCATTCCTTGAGTACGAGGTGAAGGAGATAGAAGAAGCTTCCCTTGTGCCGGGTGAGGATGAGGAGCTTGAGGCGCAGTTTAGGAAGTTTTCAAACGGAAAGAAAATCATGGAGGGCGTAAATGCTGCATATTCTGCCACAGGAGGCGAGATGGAGAGTGCCTCAGAGCTTATTGGCAGGGCGGTAAGAGAGCTGTCACAGGTATCAGGCTATGATGAGGATGTGGAAGCTCTGGAGAGTCAGCTGTCAGAGATAGACAGTCTGCTTTCTGATTTTAATCACGAGATATCAGGATATATATCACAGGCTGAGTTTGACGAGGAGACCTTCTATGAGACACAAAAGCGTCTGGATGAGATAAATCATCTAAAGAGCAAATACGGCAACTCAATTGACGATATACTGATAGCACTCAATGAAAAGAGGGAGCGTATCAGTGTCCTGAATGATTATGATTCTTATTTACAGAAATTAGAGCAGCAGCTTGCGAAAAAGGAAAAGGAGCTGGCACAGATATCGGATGAGGTATCAGAAATCAGACAAGGGAGTGCTGTAAAGCTTGTGTCAGAAATTAAATCAGCACTTAATGATTTGAATTTTCTTGATGTACAGTTTGATATGCACTTTGACAGATTGTCTGACTATACGGCAAACGGCATCGATGCGCCGGAGTTTCTCATATCAACGAACCCCGGAGAGCCGCTTAAGCCGCTCGGCAAGGTAGCATCGGGAGGAGAGCTGTCGCGTATCATGCTTGGAATCAAGACAATCATGGCAGAAAATGACCACATTGAGTCGCTTATTTTCGATGAGATTGATTCGGGAATCAGTGGACGTACAGCTCAGATGGTCTCTGAGAAGATGAATGAGCTTGGCCGCAACCATCAGATTATATGTATCACACATCTGCCACAGATAGCAGCTATGGCAGATGCACATTTTCTTATCGAGAAAGCAGTCGAGAACAAATCCACGGTTTCAAGGATTCGAAGACTAACTGACAATGACAGCGTGGCTGAGCTTGCCAGAATGCTCGGCGGTGCAAAAATCACAGATACCGTGATGGAGAGCGCGCGAGAGATGAAAGAGCTTGCCATGGAGAAAAAAATCTGACATTATCAGTTTACGGCGCGGTTGATTACCAGTATATCACCGGTGGTCAGCCGTACGTTTCCGTTTGGGATGATTACCTGCCCGTTTCTTTGGATCATTATTATAATCTCATTGTGTTTTTTTGATATTTCAGACAGCAGTTTATTGTTATATCTGCTGTCTTTTTCTATTATTTTTTCCACCAGCTTTATACCATGCACCTCATCAGGTGTGATGGCACTAAGCACGAGCACATCATTTTGCAGAATTATTGTTTCACCGTCCGGTATTATATTCTGCTCACCTCTTCGTATAAGCACAATCAGTGTCTCAGGAGGCAGCGTCAGGTCCTTTAGCTTGTGGCCACACCACAGATGATTTTCCGGTATGGTAAGCTGTATGAACTGGATATCTGCTTCCTCGGAGTAATCATTGAAGGTCTTCATTACATCGGCTGTTTTATCAAGCATGTCAAGCTTTCGTGATATCCATGGAAGCATTGAGCCTTGAAGCAGTATTGAAAAAAGTACTATCATAAATATTATGTGGAAGGTGTCGAGGTCATCATTGGTGGCGGTATATGCCATGATGGAAAACACTATGGATGCAGCTCCTCTTAAGCCGGACCATGAGACAAGCAGCTGTTGTTTTATTTTGCTGCGAAATGGTGTGAGCACAAGTGCGACAGAAAGAGGTCTCGCCACAAAGGTCAGCCACATAAATATTAAAAGTGCCGGTACTATGACGTGTGGCAGCTTTGATGGGAAAGAAAGCAGACCAAGCAGAAAGAAAATAAGCATCTGCATGAGTCCCGTTATGCCATCAAAGAAATTTACCAGATTCTTTTTATTTTCTATTTCAGTGTTTCCGAGTATGATGCCGACAATATAGGCGCTTAAGAAGCCGTTTCCGTCAAAGTAAGCAGGCAGGGCATATGATATCAGTGCTATTCCCACCATGAAAATGGCATCAAACCCCGCGCTTTTGAAGCGTATATATCGAAGGAGTATGATGGAAAGCCTTGCAATCAGGGCACCGAAGAGTATGCCAAAGGCAAGTTGCTTTACTATGAGTATGGCAATATTTCCAGGGCTTGCGCTACCCTGGGATATGGCTATAAAAGCAACGGTGAGCATATAGGCACATGGGTCATTACTACCGCTTTCTACCTCGAGAAGAGAGGCTGTATTATATTTCAGATTCAACTTTTTTGAACGCAGTATGGAGAAAACGCTCGCCGCATCGGTTGATGAAATAAGCGCACCGAGGAGAAAGCTTATTTCCAAGCTCATATTAAGGGCAAAGTGACAGAACAGCCCTGTGAGAAAGCATGTGATAATAACGCCGATGGTGGACAAAAGCACGGACTTAACGGCAACAGCCTTTGCACGCTGCCAGTTGGTGCCAAAGCCACCATAGAACATGATAAAAATCAGCGCGGTAGAGCATATCTGTTCAGCGAACGCGTAATTGTCGAAATCTATCTTCATTATTCCGTCAGAGCCAAAAAGCATGCCGAGTACGATAAAGGCTAAAAGTGCCGGAATGCCTATGCGGTTGGAGACACGATTTAGCAGGATACATAAGAAGATTACTATGGATGTGATGAGCAGGTATGTATTCATGGAATCCCTCCTTTATTAAATGGTGATTTAAGAATTATAAAGCTATTACAATATTTATTTGTAACTGACAACGTGGGAATTATATGTGAAATCTATAATAATCATATAAATATATCGAAATTATATAGGAAAACATCTAAACTGTCAAACTATACCGGCTTTTGCTCAAAATAATTTGGAATAGTTAGAATGAGATAATAAGATATTAAAAGAATAAAAGAAAAATTACAGGAGCATACTAATCCAAATGGAGGTAATAGTATGCGGAAGTTTTTTGGAAAATTTGTGAGTGTCACGCTGGCTGCAGCAGTGATAGCTATGTTTGCACTAAGCAGTGATGATAAGTGGTGCAGCAGGGTAGATAAGGCATTTGATGAAAGTGTATTAGGAAGTTTTTTAAATGAATCAAAGACCGGATATGGAAGATATGCAACAGGGCTTCCGGGACAGGCGGCCAGTGTATCGGCTGATTCGGGCGAGAATGGTGAAAATGGTGAAAACGGCGGAAATGGTGGAAACGGCGGAACCGAACAAGACATAGGACAGACGGCAGATACAGCATCAACTCACAGAACTACTGACAGAGATTATGAAGAGACAGATAAAATAAGTGATGGAATAAGTGTTGAAGGCGTATATGCCTGTGGCAGGCTGACCGGTATATATGAGCAGACAGAGGGAGTGCTCGTAGTGAATACGACGGAGGTGACAGACGAGGATGGCAAAAAAGTCAATCCTGCAGATAAAAAGGTGCAGTGCGGTGATTATATCCTATCTGTCAATGGGCGCACTGTGGCAGACAAGGAGGAGCTTTCTGAAGCAGTGAATGATATCATGAAGGAATATGATGAAAGGCATGAAGATAAAAGTACCGTAAACATTAAATTTCTTCGAGGCGGTGAGAAAATGTCAGCGGATATCACACCTGTCAGGATGGATGATGGCAGATACTATATGGGAATATGGGTGAAGGACGATCTGGCAGGAATCGGTACTATCACTTATTATACAAAGGACGGCCGTTTTGGAGCGTTGGGGCATGGAATAGGAGACGGAACGCAAAGCGGCAATCTCTTGTATGCAAACAGTGGTGATTTGTACAGCATGAAGCTTACCAAAATCAAAAAGGGAAAAGCCGGCGCGCCGGGCGAGATAGGCGGAGTGGTATATTTTGGCAAAAAAAGCCATATAGGCACACTTGACTGCAATAGTAATCTGGGAATTTACGGACAGCTTGACAGCGATGAATTGTCGGAATATGCTGCAGAGGATACGTATTATCCGGTTGCCGGCAAGGATGAGATACACACAGGCAGTGCACAGATGATATCGGAAATATCAGGAAAACTGGAAAAATATAATCTGGAAATAACAAATATAGACAGAAAAGCGACAGATACAAACAAGGGAATGGAGCTTAAGGTGACAGACGACAGGCTGATAGAGCTCTCCGGTGGAATAGTGCAGGGCACATCCGGAAGCCCAATCATACAGGATGGCAAAATAATAGGAGCAGTCACCCATGTGTTTGTCGATGATCCGACCGGAGGCTACGGCATCTGCATTGATGAGATGCTGTAATTACTGCTCCATTCTGTGAAGCTCCGGCAGTACTGTACTAAGCATGGTTACAAAGCAGATGCTTCCGCCAATCACGTTTGATACAGGTTCTGCCATAAACACACCGTCGGTTCCCATACCAAAGGAGTATGGCAGAATATATGTCAGCGGTACAACGATGAACACCTTGCGAAGCAGGGAGAAAAATATAGCCCGCTTCTTTTTGTTAAGTGATTTAAAGGTAGTCTGTCCGATGTACTGCAGATCCATAAATATGAATGCCGCAAAGTAGATATTTAAAGCCTTCACCGCATCATCCATGAGGGTGGCATCGGAACTGAAAATAGTAATCAGGGCATGAGGAGCAAGTATGATCACACTCCACATGACAGCTGTATATAGAAGCACGAGCAGCCCCATAGTGAAAATAGATTTTCTCACCCGGGCAGGTCTTCTGGCACCATAGTTGTAGCTTAAAACAGGAGATGAACCTTCCACAATTGCATAAATTGGAGTCTCGACCATCTGCCTGATGCTTGATACGATGGTCATTACCGATATGTACAAATCACCTCCGGTCACTGAAAGCACGTTGTTGCAGCATATAGACACCAGACTGTTGGTGAGCTGCATGACACAGCCGGAGGTTCCAAGGCTTATGATGTCCTTTGCATAGCGCGTGTTTTCACCAAATTCAGAGAGTGTCATAAGGCTCACCTTAAGTTCAGCCTTTTTCCTAAGAAAGTGAAGCACATAGAGAGCAGACAGTATTTGTGAGATGACCGTAGCAATAGCTGCTCCTTTGATGCCAAAATTAAATCCAAATATAAAAAGCGGGTCTAAAACCAGATTGGCAACGGCTCCGATTGCCACAGACAGCATGCCGGTAGTGGAGTAGCCCTGAGCGTTGATAAAGGGATTCATGCCGGTTGAAATCATGGATGGGAGTGTTCCTATCAAATAAATGAGCAGGTATGGCAGAGCGTATTTGAGAGCATTTTCAGATGCGCCAAACACGATTAAAAGAGGCTTTGCAAAAATCATGCACAAAGCTGTAAAAACGACTGCGAATGTGCAGACCATTGTAAAGCTCATATTCATTATAGTATTGGCGGCTCTGTCATCACTCATGCCTCTTTTTATTGAAAAAAGCGGAGCACCACCGCTTCCAAAGAGATTGGAGAAAGCGATTGTCAGCATTATAATAGGAAAGCAAAGCCCCACAGCACCGAGTGCAGTGGTTCCCATATCCGGTATGCGGGCAATGTATATGCGGTCTACTATATTGTACAACAGGCTTAGAATCTGGGCTGCCAGCATTGGCAGAGCAGCCTGCAATATGTTTTTCTTTATTGAATCATTATCAAAATCTATTTTTTTCATAAGTTACCCCTTTTGGATTTGCTTTGTTCATTATATCACCACATTAAAAAAAATCAAAGACTCAGCAAGTTTTGATATAGATTTTATTTATGACAAACTAAAAGAAAAATATATTTTACAATGACAAAAAACTACAGTAATATATGGAATATAAAAATTACAAATTATTGAATAACCATATATACTGGAGGATAACATGAAGATTACACAGATACATACAAACAAACCACAGTCGCTCTCCTTTGAGATATTTCCACCTAAGAAGGAGGAAGACTTCAAAAATATAGATGAGATGCTTGAGATACTCTGTGATTGTCATCCTGAGTACATCAGCGTGACATTTGGCGCAGGCGGCAGCTCAAACAATAACAAGACTATCGAGATTGCGAAGAAAATCAAGAACCAGTACAATGTGGAGCCGGTCGTACACCTTACATGTCTGTGCTATAACAAGGCAGAGATAGATGAGTTCACCAGACAGCTTTCATATGAGGGCATCGAGAATATCCTCGCTTTAAGAGGAGACAGAAATCCAAATGTGCCTGCAAAGGAGGATTTTCTCCATGCAAGCGATTTGATTAAATACATAAAGGACACCACAGGTGATCAGTTCTGTATCGCAGGTGCGTGCTACCCGGACATCCATCCGGAGGCAGCTGATAAGGTAGATGATATTAAGAATCTTAAGAAAAAGGTTGATGCAGGAGCAGAGCTTCTTTTATCTCAGCTCTTCTTTGACAATGATACCTTCTTCAATTTTGCTGAGGACTGCAGGCTTGCAGGTATCAATGTGCCTGTTATCCCGGGCATCATGCCTTGTATCAATGCGGCTCAGATTCAGAGAATGGTTACAATGTGCGGAGCAAAGTTCCCGGAGAAGTTCCAGAAGATTGTGCACAGATACGGAGACAACAAGGCGGCACTTTTTGATGCCGGAATGTCTTACTGCGAGAGCCAGATAATTGAGCTTTTAGCTAATGATGTGGAGGGAATTCATCTTTACACCATGAACAATGTGAGAGTTGCAAAGCGTTTAACAGAAGGCATTAAAAACCTTATTTAGGACGTTTATATAATAGTACGGAACGCAAGCCCCGGGTATCACGGGCGCACACGTACTCCAGTCGTCGCTACGCTGCGTGGCTAAGATACTGTACGAAATTATGCTTGATGGGTTTCTATGCTTGACGAAACCGTCGAAACGCGCCTTCCGTGGCGCGGTTCTCCTCGCCCCTGCGTCCATGCAGGGGCGTTTCTGCGTCTTGTGGGCATAATTTCTACAGTATCTAAGCCGCTTTGCTATGCGCTCCGGCGGGAGTACGTGTGCGCCCGCGGTACCCGGGGCTTACGTTCCTTACGCTGTGCCACCACACGTACTGTAAATTCGAATAAAAAATATCAACCATTGCAAAATGTACATCAGATGATTATAATGGGTATATTAGATTTGTAAATGGAAACAATGTCCATATTAAATCGAAATTAGATTATATAATATATTAAGGAGACAGTATAAAATGAAAGAAAAATCAAGAAGCACTTTTTCCGGCAACATTGGGTTCGTTCTTGCGGCAGCCGGCAGTGCGGTAGGACTTGGAAATATATGGAGGTTTCCGTATCTGGCAGCAAAGGACGGAGGAGGACTTTTTCTGCTGGTGTATCTGATACTTGTTCTGACCTTTGGCTTTGCATTGCTTACCACTGAGATTGCAATAGGACGTAAGACCGGACAGGGACCACTCACAGCGTATGGTCTTATCAATCCAAAGGGTAAGTTTATTGGTGTGCTTGCGTGCATAGTACCGGCTATTATTCTGCCTTACTACTGTACTATAGGTGGATGGGTTTTAAAGTACTTTACACTTTTCATTACAGGAAGCGGCAAGAATGCGGTTGCGGATGGATATTTCACAGGCTTTATCACAGGTCAGTGGGCACCAATCATATTTGGAGTGGTTTATCTGCTTTTAACAGCAGCAATTGTCATTGGTGGAGTCAATAAAGGCATCGAGCGGTTCAGCAAGGTGCTTATGCCTATCCTTGTTGTGCTTATTTTTGCAATCGGAATTTTCTCACTGACGCTTCATTATAAGGATGCGTCGGGCACAGTAAGAAGTGGTCTTGAGGGACTTAAGATTTATGTGATTCCGGATTTCAAGGGGCTTACAATGCAAAAGCTTTTCACCGTATTTGTTGATGCGCTCGGTCAGCTTTTTTATTCAATCAGTGTAGCTATGGGAATCATGGTTGCATACGGCTCATATGTCAAGAAAGAATCAAAGCTCATGGGTTCAATCAACCAGATAGAGATTTTTGATACACTTGTTGCATTTCTTGCAGGCCTTATGATCATTCCGGCAGTATATGTATTTATGGGCCGTGACGGTATGTCAGCAGGACCGGGGCTTATGTTTATATCATTGCCAAAGGTATTTGATGCAATGGGAATAGCAGGAGATATCGTGGGACTGATATTCTTCATGATAGTTGCATTTGCAGCAGTTACATCGTCTGTATCAATTATGGAGGCTATTGTATCGAGTCTTATAGACAGATTTCACTGGAGCCGCAGAAAAAGCGCAATTTTAGTCACGGTATATGCCCTGATTGCAGAGATAATAGTCTGCCTTGGCTACAATAAGCTTTATATGGAGGTTAAGCTTCCAAACGGCACAGTCGGACAGATACTTGATATCATGGACTATGTCAGCAACAATGTGCTCATGCCAATCGTGGCACTTGCCACATGTATCCTCGTTGGCTGGATAGTAAGTCCAAAGGTAATAATAGATGAGGTGACACGCGGAGGCAGCAAATTTACCAGAAAAGGACTTTATATAATCATGGTTAAATTTATTGCACCGGCATTCCTGCTTATACTGTTGCTGCAGGCACTCGGAATCGTTACTTTTTAGTATTAAAATAAATTTATTGTATATTTTATATAAATACCCTTGAAATACAGCCATCATAATGGTAGTATTTTACTAAATGATGAAAGAGGGGGAGCCACTATGGCTTTTAGACGAGAGAAAAAGCGTATCGGTGATATGCTTATAAATGAAAATGTAATTACTCAGGAGCAGCTGGAAAAGGCTCTGCCTATAGCCAAAGAAAAGCATAAGAAGATAGGAGAAACACTCATTGAGCTTGGGTTCACCAATGAGCTTGAGATAGCAAAGGCATTGTCGCAGCAGCTGGGACTTGAGCTTGTGAATGTGAGCGCACTTAACATACCTGAGGAGGTGCAAAGCCTCGTCAGTGAATCAGTGCTCAGAAAGCATGTCATGATACCATATGCCTTTGACCCAAATAATGCCAATATAGTGCATGTGGCCATGGCCGATCCTATGGATATGGTGGCGCTTGATGATTTTTCAATCGTTACAAATCTGCAGGCTGAGCCTGCGGTAGCGACAGAAAGAGATATACTTTTGACGCTCGACAAATATTATGGTGATACAGAAGCGATGAAGGCGGCTCAGGAGTATGCAAGGGAGAGAAAAGAGCGTGAGCAGAAAAATGCCGAGGCTGAGGAAGCTACCAGCAAGGATGTCAACAATTCACCGGTTGTTCTGCTTGTCAATTCTATTATTGAGCAGGCAGCCAGACTCAGGGCCTCAGATATACATATAGAGGCACTGGAAAATAAAGTCAGGGTGCGATACAGAATTGACGGTGCGCTTTATGAGAAGGCGGCATATAGTATACATCTGCTCTCTGCAATTATTACACGACTTAAAATTATAGGCGGTATGGATATTTCTGAGAAGCGTAAGCCGCAGGACGGCCGTATCACTATGGAGATAGATAAGACAGAGTATGATATCCGAGTATCAATCCTTCCGACAGTATTTGGTGAGAAGTGTGTTATGCGACTTGCGCAGAAAAAGGCACTTACAAGAGATAAAAAGGAGCTGGGATTTTCAGACGAAGAGCTTAAGGCCTTTAATCATATACTGATGAATACAAACGGTATCATACTTGTTACGGGACCTACAGGAAGTGGTAAGTCAACCACACTTTACACGGCACTTTCAGAGCTCAACAAGGATGATGTAAATATCATCACAGTTGAGGATCCGGTCGAGGCCAATATAGACGGAATCAACCAGGTACAGGTAAATAATAAGGCTGACCTGACATTTGCATCAGCACTTCGTTCCATTCTGCGACAGGATCCGGACATCATTATGATTGGTGAGATTCGAGATCAGGAGACAGCACAGATTGCAGTACAGGCGTCAATCACAGGACATCTTGTGGTCAGCACACTGCATACCAACAGCTCGGCAAGTACTATTTCACGACTGGAGGACATGGGAGTTGAAAGTTATCTGCTTGCGGATTCGGTAAAGGGAATCATTGCACAGCGACTTGTAAGAAGACTTTGTCCGGCATGTAAGAGAGAGCATCTGCTGACAGAGGAGGAAAAGGCCTTTATGAATATACCGGCATTTCGTCCGGTAAAGATTTATGAGCCATGTGGCTGTGAAAAATGTGCCAATACAGGCTACAAGGGACGAATCGGTATATATGAGATAATGACCGTAACACCAAAGCTCAAGTCACTTATTTCAAAATGTGCTGATATAGAAGATATAAACAAGGCAGCATGTGATGAGGGCATGCATACACTTAGACAGAGTGCAGAGAAGCTTGTACTCGAAGGAGTTACTTCATTCCAGGAAATGTTAAAGACCACGTTTGAAAACTAAGGGGGAAAAGAAAATGCAGATAGTAGACATTTTAAAAGCAGCGCAGCAACAGAACTCATCGGATATACATATCGCACCGGGAAATCCGGTTATGCTTAGAATTGACGGAATGCTTGTACCGCAGGGAAATCAGGTTCTTACCAATGTTGAGACGGACAACCTGCTTTCTCCAATTGTCCCGCAGGAGCTTAAGGATGTGCTAAAGGAAAAGGGAGAGCTTGATTTCGCTTTTTCGGTGGAGGGTTTTTCACGAGTCAGAGCCAATGTGTTCAGACAGAGAGGCTCATATGCAGCAGCGCTTCGTATTCTCTCATATGATGTGCCTACACCGCAGCAGCTTGGCATACCACAGTCGGTTGTAAATCTGACCACAAAGATGAGAGGACTTGTCCTCGTGACAGGAGCTACAGGAAGTGGTAAGTCGACTACGCTGGCAAGTCTTATAGATGTCATTGCAGCAAGAGATTCCAAAAATATAATCACGCTTGAAGATCCTATCGAGTACCTGCACTCAAGGAGGCGCTCGATAGTGGCACAGCGAGAGGTTGGAAAGGATACACTCTCATATGCTGCAGCCCTAAGAGCTGCACTGCGACAGGATCCGGATGTAATACTTGTAGGAGAGATGCGAGATCTTGAAACTATATCAACAGCTATTACAGCGGCGGAGACAGGACATCTTGTATTTTCTACACTGCATACCAACAGTTCATCCGATGCAATTGACCGTATGATTGACGTTTTTCCACCACACCAGCAGCAACAGATACGAGTGCAGCTCTCAGGAGTTTTAGAGGGAATTGTTGCACAGCATCTGCTTCCAATGGTAAATGGCGGACGAATTGCAGCATTTGAGGTGCTCCTTGCAAACAATGCCATCAGAAACTTAATTCGTGAGGCAAAAGCGTTTCAGATTCCATCTATCATACAGACATCAAAGAGAGAGGGTATGATGATGATGGATGACTGTATTTTACAGTATTACAGCCAGGGCCTTATAGCGCCGGAGACTGCAGTTGCATATGCACATGATCCGGTAAGCATGGCTAGCCGTGTACACCTTTACTATTGATGGTATAATCGTATGTATTTTACTGTTATGGTATAATGTTGTGGAGTCTTAATAAATTATGATTTAATTTATCTGGAGGTTGCACAGAACAGGGATAAGGAGGAGAAGAAAGTGGCTGACTGGACATATCAGATTATAGACCAGAGCGGAAAAGAAAGAAAAGGAAATATAGTAGCCGAGTCAGAAGCAGAGGCAAAAAATAAGCTTAAGATGGATGGAAACATGGTCATAAGCCTCACCAAGGCAACAGCACTGACCAAGGAAATCTCATTCAGTGTAGGAGGAAAGGTAAAGCCGAGAGACCTATCGGTATTCTGCCGCCAGTTCACCAGTATGGTCAATGCCGGTGTTACGATTCTTGATACGCTGGATATGCTATCCGATCAGACTGAGAACAAGGTCATGGCGAAAGCTATCAGAGGTGTTCATGCCGAGATTCAAAAAGGTGAGACTCTCTCGGATGGTCTCAAAAAATACCCGAATGTTTTCCCTGACATCATGGTGAGCATGGTTGCGGCAGGAGAAGCATCCGGCAAGATTGATGTAGCTTTTGAAAGAATGTCTGCACACTTCGAGAAATCAGCAAAGCTTAACGGCATGATAAAAAAAGCGGCAGTTTACCCGATTATCGTTGTGATTGTAGCTATTGCGGTTGTTATTGTAATGCTTGTAAAGGTCATCCCAAGCTACTCAGAGATGTTCAATGACCTGGGAACAGAGCTGCCGGGCATCACAAAGGCAGTTGTTGCGATGAGTGATTTTGTCACCGGATACTGGTATATTGTGATTGCTGTCATAGCAGCAATTGTTATAGCCATCAAGCTTTATAAGCAGACTGACAGCGGACAGATGTTCTTTGGTAATCTCGCAAGAAAGATTCCGGTTTTCGGAAAGCTAAACATCAAGACTGCAGCCAGTAACTATGCGCGTACACTTTCAACACTAGTGTATTCCGGACTTCCGATGATTGAAGCCCTTGGTATCACTGCTGACACCATGAAGAATGCTCTTTACAAGAAAGCACTGAAAAGTGCGAGGGAAGAGGTAAGTAAGGGTGTTCCACTGTCTGAGCCAATTACTGCGTGTGGATTGTTTCCACCTATGGTTTCACACATGACCAAAATCGGTGAGGAGACCGGTGACTTGGAAGGCATGCTTACCCGACTGGCAGACTACTATGATGAGGAAGTTGAGTTGGCTACCCAGACAGTTATGGCAGCTATTGAGCCTATGATTATCCTTGTTCTGGCACTTATTGTTGGTGTGCTTGTGGCAGCCGTTATGGCTCCTATGCTTACCATGTATCAGGCTATGGACAGCTTATAAAATGAAAAGAAGCAGACTTTGAGTGTAAAGTTCAAAGGCTGCTTTTTTTGTGCAGAGACATTGGCAGTAGGACGGGGCTTCATCCCATGAGCCCTGACTTGTGCACGCTCTCTCGCGTGAGCTACGCTGTACTGCCAAGATACTGTAGGAATTATGCCTTAAAGATTTACGATGCTCGACGAAACCGTCGAAACGCGCCGTCCGTGGCGCGGTTCTCCTTGCCCTGCCATCCGTGGCAGGGCATTTCTGTGTATCGTGTGCACAATTCAACAGTATCTAGGCAGCTTCGCTATTCGCTCACGCAAGAGAGCTTGCCCCAGCCGGTCACATGGGATAAAGCCCCTTACGCTGTGGCAAAAAAAGAAAAAATTTGATGACAAAGCACCACCTCTATGCTACAATCAACTCAAAGCATTATATTTCTGTAAGCGGCACCACATAACAATTTTTTACAGGTGCACACCACTTTGAAGAGGGCAGACCACTTCGCATCATTCTACAAAGGACATGGAAGTTTTCAATGCTTTAATTACCTATTAACAGCAGGAAAATTGAAATGCCGTATGTAGACAGAATGCAAAAAATGCAGTTAGAAGGCAGATGAATGCAGATAGAATGCAGAAAGTGCAGTCGAAACAGATAATGCAGTCAGAAGGCAGATGAAATATACAGTGTGTTAATCATAATGTAAATGTAATGTAAACATAAAGAAGGACAGCACATGTATACCTTGTAAACTGTACCACTGTACCCTCATTGGCACCAAATTTTTCCTGCTCACACAAGAGAACAGGAGGAGAAGGATTGAGCGCAAAAGACTCAATGGCAAAGGAATACTTTGCTGACAATGCCAGGTTTGCTGACCTGTGCAACAATATACTGTATGGAGGAAGAGAGGTCATCCGGCCGGAAAATCTTAAGGAAAGGGATACCACAGAGGTGCTGACTGCACTTGGGCTTGACAAAAAGAGCATAGCGATGCAGAAGATGAGGGACATCTTCAAAAATGCCAGCATCAAATATACCGGCAGATCATATGTCGTACTGATAGGAGTAGAGAATCAGTCGGATATACACTATGCTATTCCGGTAAAAAACATGTTTTATGATGTGATGGCATATGGCAATCAGGTAAAGGAAACAGCCAAAAAGCACCGCAGGGAAAAGGATATCGCAACTTCTGATGAATTTCTCTCGGGATTTACGAAAGAGGATAAGCTGATACCGGTGATTACGATTACAGTATATCTCGGAACAAAGGAATGGGATGGTCCAAGAAAACTGTCAGATATGTTTGGTGATGTGGATGAAGAGCTTCTGCCATTCATACCGGATTACAGAATTAATCTGCTGGCACCGAGGGAGATAACAGACTTTACCGGATTCAGGACCTCAATCAGGCAGCTTTTTGAAGTATTGAAGAATGCGTATGATAAAGAAAAGATGCAGGAAGTGCTTCATAATGATGATAAGTTTAGCAGTGTGGACAGAGAGACAGTCGAGGCAATCAACCTGTTTGCAGGAACGGATATAGACATAGATGAGAAAGAAGAGGTGATTGATATGTGTAAGGCGTGGGAAGAACAGAAAAATGAAGGCCGAGAAGAAGGCAGAGAATTAGGAGAAAGACAAAAGATAATTTCTCTGATTGTAAAAAAGCTGCAAAAGAACAAGAGCGTGGCAGAAATAGCAGATGACCTGGAAGAAAAAGAGGAGGTTATCGCTCCAATTTACGAAGCGGCATTGTCTATGAAGCCGGATTATGATGTTGAGAAAATCTATGAGCTTCTTGAGAAAAATAAGAAGTTGGCATAGCAGCTGTAGTTGAAAAAAGATCGAGAGGAGGCAGTCTTTGAGCGAAAGCGCGGAGACTGCTTCCTCTTTGTCTGAGGGGACTGACAGTAGGGCGGGGCTTCGTCCCACGAGACAGGCAGGTGCACACTTTCTCGCTTGAGCTACGCTGCACTGCCAAGATACTGTAGGAATTATGCCTTAAAGATTTTCGATGCCCGACGAAACCGTCGAAACGCGCCGTCCATGGCGCGGTTCTCCTTGAACTGCCATCCGTGGCAGTTCATTTCTGTGTATCGTGTGCATAATTCGACAGTATCTAAGCAGATTCGCTATGCGCTCATGTGAGAGAGTGTGCACCTGCCTGTCTCAGGGGATGAAGCCCCTTACGCTGTGACAAAAAATATAATGACAAAGTAACGTAGCTCTGCTACAATCTGTTAAAGAGACAATTTATGAAAGAGATAAGCTGATTCCTGTAATTACGATTACAGTATATCTTGGCTCCGAGGGAAATAACAGACTTTACCGGATTCAGGACCTCAATCAGGCAGCTTTTTGAAGTATTGAAGAATGCGTATGATAAAGAAAAGATGCAGGAAGTGCTTCATAATGATGATAAGTTTAGCAGTGTGGACAGAGAGACAGTCGAGGCAATCAACCTGTTTGCAGGAACGGATATAGACATAGATGAGAAAGAAGAGGTGATTGATATGTGTAAGGCATGTGAAGATCAGAAAAATGAAGGCAGAGAATTAGGCAGAGAAGAAGGCAGAGAATTAGGAGAAAGACAAAAGATAATTTCTCTTATTGTAAAAAAGCTGCAAAAGGACAAGAGCGTGGCAGAGATAGCGGATGACCTGGAAGAAAAAGAGGAGGTTATTGCTCCAATTTATGAGGCAGCGTTATCAATGAAGCCGGATTATGACGTTGAGAAAATCTATGAGCTTCTTGAGAAAAATAAGAGGCTGGCATAGCAGCTGTAGTTGAAAAAAGATCGAGGAGACTGCATCCTCTTTGTCTGAGGGGACTGGCAGTAGGACGGGGCTTCATCTCCTGAGCCCAGGCTAGTGCACACTCTCTCACGTGAGCTACGCTACGCTGCCAAGATACTGTAGGAATTATGCCTTAAAGATTTACGATACTCGACGAAACCGTCGAAACGCGCCGTCCGTGGCGCGGTTCTCCTTGAGCTCCCATCCGTGGGAGCTCATTTCTGTGTATAGTGTGCATAATTCAACAGTATCTAGGCAGCTCCGCTATTCGCTCACGAGAGAGAGCGTGCACAAGCCGGTCACATGGGATGAAGCCCCTCACACTGTGCCAAAATATAGCCTGAAATATATTTTTTTTGAAAAATATGATTTAAATGCAATAAATCGGTTAAAATTTGGTTAAAATTGCTAAAAAAGGCGAAAATAATTATGCAACAATGATACTATTGTACTAGAAAATAACTTGCATTATGCTTTGATTTATGGTACAATGAGCGCATACAAACCAAAGAGATGCTGATAGGGCACAGCTCTTTGCACAAAAACCATGTTATAATGAAAAGGAGAAAAGAACTATGGTAAAGAATGTATTTAAAAAGTTAGGAAAGAAACAGAAGAACAACAAAGGTTTCTCTCTCGTAGAGCTTATTGTTGTAATCGCCATCATGGCAGTGCTTGTAGGTGTACTTGCTCCACAGCTTATCAAGTATGTTGAGAAGTCTAGAGAGGCTACAGATATCCAAACATGTGATAATATTGCTACAGCTTTAAAGACATATTATGCAGACGAAGAGGTTGCGGCTTCGGCTACTGCTGCTAAGGTTACTGTTACATTGGGTAAGACAGAGCTAGGAACAGCTGCTGATACGGCTGTTAAAGATGCCGGATTAACAAAAGCGAAAATTAAAGGCACAAAGTGGACTAATGATAAAATAACAATTGTATATGATAAGAAAGATGGAACTATTGAATATACTGGAGATTCTCCATATTACCATTCAGACAAAGATCAGTTCAAAAAAGGCCCTAAATCATAAATAATATATAAAGAGGCTTTTAACCATGACCACAGAACTGATACCCATCTACATCTTAATATTTGCATTCGGTATAGTTATAGGCAGCTTCCTAAATGTCTGTATTTACCGCATACCGCAGCATGAGACAGTGGTAACCGAAAGGTCCCACTGCATGAGATGCGGGTATCAGCTCGCGTGGTACGATATGGTGCCGGTTTTCAGCTGGCTGTTTCTTCGTGGCAGATGCCGCAAGTGCAAAGAACCAATATCACCTCAATACCCTATTATTGAGGCGTTAAACGGTATATTATACATAGTAGTTTTTGCAGTAAATGGACTTGAGCTTACGAGTATCATCTACTGCTTTCTTACATCTGCACTCATAGTTCTGAGTGTGATAGACTGGAGAACATATGAAATTCCATTAGGAATCAATATATTTATACTGGTGCTTGGAATCCTGCATGTGTTTTTAGACCATGATAACTGGTCTGAATATGTGATAGGATTCTTTTGTGTCAGTTTATTCCTTGAAATCCTTCTTCTTGTAAGTGGAGGAAGAGCCATAGGTGGCGGAGACGTCAAGCTTATGGCATGTGCAGGCCTTGCGATAGGCTGGCAGAATATTACATTAGCATTTTTCTTAGGATGCATCATAGGTTCCGTGATACATCTGATTCGTATGAAAGTAACAAACGCAGGCAACAGGCTTGCAATGGGACCATACTTGGCAGCCGGAATTTTTATTTCGATGCTATGGGGTGAGAAAATGATAACGGCATATTTGGCACTCGCAGGCTTTTGAAAAGTGTGTTATAATAAAGCGTGCTTGACACAAGCGCAGGCAATATGACTTACGGTGAGATAAAAGCAGAGTAAAACACAGATATACCGAAATTTATATAGAAAGTTTGTAACTATTCAGTACAGTTACGAAAGTTTTACAGACGTATACAGTGTAAAACAAAGATAAACATGGAGGATTAGGTTATGGCAAACAGGGTACTCGGCATTGAAATAGGGGAGAACCTTACCAGAGTAGTTGAGATTGATTACAAAGCGAAAAATTCCAAGATTTACAATATGTTCGGCTTTCCGACACCACCGGGGATGATTGATGATGGAGTGGTACAGCCGGATGGAATGTTTCGTTCTATCTTATACAGCAAGCTAAAGGAAAAGAAGATTGCCACCAAAAAAGCTGTTTTTGTGTTAAATTCAGCACGTATAGCAAGCAGGGATATTGAGCTTCCACTTGTTAAGGAAAAGCAGCTTAGGGAAATGATTGCAATGAATGCATCGGATTATTTTCCGGTGGATTTGAGCCAGTACAAGCTGGTACATCAGATTATAGAGAAGATTGACAGACCGGAAGAAAAGAAATTACGTCTTTCGGTTATTGCTGTGCCTAATGACCTTATTTTGTCATATGGTGCTCTTGCAGCTTATTGCAGACTGCAGCTTGTAGCTCTTGACTATAGTGGAAATGCCATCAAGCAGCTCATGAGAAGAGAGATTCCCGGAGATGTGAAGGTAACTGTCAAGGTGGATGAGGTTTCTACCACACTGACTGTAATGGATGGAAGCATGGTAAAGCTGCAGCGTAATGTCAACTATGGACTGGCTGATGCTATAGAGGAGATTCAGGACAGTGAGCTTTTCGGAGAGTATCTGTCATTTACCGATGCAGTCGATGTGGCACGCAGAAAGACCTGCCTTGCAATAAGACCTGATGGCACGGTGCCTGATGAGCCGGCGGGCGGCGGCATGGATCCTATGGGTCATGAGATTGATTCAGAGCGCTTTAAGAAGCTTCGCCTGAATGTGTCATACGCACTTTCCAATCTGATAAGCAGTCTCGGACGAGTGATAGACTACTATCAGTCGAGAAACTCAGATACTCCTATCGAGAGAATTTTCCTCATTGGCTTAGGTGCTGATTTCAGCGGACTCTCAAAGCTTTTGACCAATGAGCTCAATGTCAAGGTAGTTCCGCTCCAGCAGTTTGACGGTATGCATGTGGCAAAGAGCATAAACCTCGCAGAGGCAAAGCTGGCAGAGTATTTCAACTGTGTTGGATGCTCACTGAATCCGCTTGACATATTAGACAGTAAGAAAAACAAGGGAATCGGTGCTCCACTTATGGCAGGAGCAGCTACAGGTGCTATGCCACTTGGCGGTGCACAGACAGGTACGCAGGGTAATCCGCCTGTTGGTCCTGATGGGAAGCCTCTTCCGGTAAAGGCTGGGGAGACAGCGGAAAAGCCGGTTTCTTTTGCGGTACAGCTCCTTATTTTTGGCTTGTGTGTGGTAGTTGCAGTTGGTATCACGGCATACAGTATTTTTTCAAATCTTGTTTTGACTTCAGACAATATGACGCTTAAAGCGCGTGTTTCTGATTTGTCATATGCACAGAATATATATGATGTGTACAACCAGACCAAGAAGGACTATGACTGGACCAAGCTTCTTGAGAGCGCCTCATCCAACAAGAATGATGAGATAACGGGCTTCGTGGATGAGCTGGAGCAGAAGCTTCCGTCAGAGGCCAAGCTTGTGAATATGTCTGTTACGACTGATGGTGTTTCAATGACTATCAAGACAGGCAGCAAGGATATAGCAGCTGATGTGATTGCACAGCTTCGTACATTTGAGAGTATCATGGTATCCAATGTGTCAACCATCACAGAGGAGGTTGATGAGACCGGTGCCTCAAAGGTTCAGTTCACAGTGGATTGCACATATGTAAAGGCAGATGACAGTGCGGCTTCTGAATCGGCTGATGGCACAGAAAGTGAGTCAGCTGATACATCACAGGATGCAGCATCACAGACACAGACGGGTAGCAATTCATCATCAGATACAGACAGTACAAATCAGTAGGGGGTGTTAGGATGTCAACAAGAGATAAAAAGTTACTTATTATATTAGCGGGTGTTGCCATTTTAGCACTGACATATTTTTTTATTTTTGTACCACAGTCCAATAAGAGGGATTCACTCAAGAATGAAAATATGAACCTGAAGTCACAGTACAATCAGCTTTCAGCACTTGCGGCAAAGGCTGACGATTACACAAATAAGACAAAGGAAATGTCTGATGCCATGCAACAGGTGTATGACAATTTTCCTTCATATTTACAGATAGAAAACGGCATCATGGACGCAGTTGCAATTGAAAAATCTACCAATACAAATATTACAGAGCTTACAGTCGGCTCACCGACTGCTATTGATGTGAATAATCCGACAGGTGAAGCCGGTACAGATTCTTCGTCCGGCAGCACAACGGACAGTGGCTCTACTGACAGTAGTACTACGGACAGCAGTAATACAGACAGTTCGCAGAGCTCTCAGACCGCTGATGGCAACAGTTCTCAGTCACAGACTGATGACGGTAGTGCAGCTGGTAGCGGCACATCATCAGGCTCTGCAAAGTCTACGGTTACAGGCTATCAGCTTTATGATGTCAGCACAGTTATGGCATTCAAGACAGAATATCATGGGCTTAAGGCTATGCTCGGCGAGGTGATTGGTTCATCACAGAAGAAAACTATCAGCACACTCAATGTGAGCTTTGATGATTCGACAGGCAAGCTGACAGGTGAGATGCTTGTGGATTCATATTTCCTGTATGGACTTGATAAGCCATATGAGGCACCATACATACCTGCAGTACCACATGGTACAAATAATCTGTTTGGTACAACAAACTAACTGATTAATCATAAATATTAAATGTTAGATTATTGAGTTATGAGATAACAAAATACAAGAGGGGAGGAAGCAGATTTGAGAAAGCTAAAAAACGATGATCGAGGAGTAACACTTGTGGAGATTATTGTGTCGATTGCTATTCTCGCAATAATCGTGCTTCCTTTTTTGAATGCATTTGTCACAGCTACAAAGACCAATGTAAAGGCAAAAAACGAGATGAATGCTACACATCTGGCGACAAACATTATGGAGGGCATTGAGAAGAACTCCATGAAGACACTGGCGTATCAGTTCAACTATCCGTCGGAGGGCTTTGACGTGGCGGACGGCTTTAATATATCAGATGGAAGCAGTGCATGTGAGCTTCTTAAGAAGTCGGGCAAGTTTGATAATGTAAAGAGGCTTGAGGATATCAGTGCTGAGATTGTAAACAAGGACGATGTCATCACTAGCTGTATTCACAAGACTGATGCATCAGCCAAAATAATCGATACATCGCTTTGGAATTTCAGGGAGTCGGATGCACACAAGTATTATTTCTATATGTCTGGTGTGCAGTCAGGCACAAAGAAATACAATGCTCTTGTGACAGTGGATGCAAAATCGGACGCAGAGTCGGACAATAAGGTTAAAAAGTACAACATGGACGAGGTAGCGGATATGTCGGCCATGGATGCAAATTTTGACTGCATGAGTGCAGACAAGTATTCTGCTACAAATATTATATCTGCATTTAACAATATGAATCTAGGCTTCAGTGTACAGCAGAGTGATATAAAGAGAACTATCACAATTGATATAGAAAAGAGTGGAGCTGCGAGCAATAAGGCTACCAAGGTGACGGTGTCGTATTCGTATTCTATCAATAAGAATGGAGTAAGAAAGACTTTTCCGGATCCGAATAGTGCACTGAAGGATGATTATACCATGGTGATTTACGACAATTCTTCAGATACTGTAAACCATAATCTGAGAAATGTCTATCTGTTTTACAATCCATGGTACACATCTACAGGAGCACTTTACAATACCTGCAACGATGTCATTATAATCAATAATAAGGACAAGCTGGACTGCACGGTAAATATTGTAAAGCAAAAGACTATATCGGATCAGTCAGAGTTGAGCACGAAGGAGAGTACATATAAGGCATATGTGAAGGTAAGTGAGCCGGGAAATCGTACAGGTCATGCTTATACTCATATAGCCACCAATCTGAATGTAAATATGGGAGCACCGGATAATCCACTACAGCCGGGGCAGGCTATATATGGCTTTAATAACAATGTAATTCAGAATGATGTAAAGGCAATTGTCGATATAAAGAATCTGACAAAAAGCAATGCATCTGAAAGGCTGTATGATGTGAAGGTGGCTGTATACGAGAGCAAGGCTTCACTGGATGATATATTTAATGATAAAGACCCGGTTGTTACGATGACCGGAAGCATGGGGTATTAATTATGAAGCGTAACGATAACCGTGGTGCTTCCTTTGTGATGGTTGTAGTTGCAATGGCTATAGTGGCTGTTTTAGCTGTGACTGTGCTGTGGATAGCACTTATGAACCTCCAGATGAAGGTGACGGATGAAAAAAATACAGATAACTTTTACTCGGCAGAGGGTGTGCTGGATCAGATATGTACAGGTCTGCAGGGAGATATTTCCAAGGCTTACTCAGCAGGATATACCAAGGTTATGGAGAATTACTCTGACAGCAGCATAAATGAGGCTGGCAGACAGAGCAACTTTGCGCAGGAGTATCTGAAGAGCTTAAAGACCAGTCTGGAGTATGACAGCACAGGTATGACCTTTAATAGGGGAAAGCTCATACAATATGTAGACCCGAAGCTTCTCGAGAAAAAAGAAAATCAGCCACATGCTATTATCAAATCGACCAATGCCGATGTATACGGTAATGGCAATCTCAAGGTGTACCAAAACCGTGTCGTGCTGAATGGACTAAGGGTAGAGTATACCGATGAAAAGGGATTTAAATCAATAATAGAGACGGATATTTCTCTGGGGGTTCCTTCCATGAGCTTTACAGCATCGGGAGGAGTTCCAGAGCTTTTTACATATTCTCTTGTAGGAAATGAAGGACTGAAAATTACATCAGGACTTACTAAAGTGAATTTATCCGGCAATCTCTACGCCGGCTGTGAAAATGCGGCAGACACAGGAACTTCTACTACGAGTGTTGTTATTCCAAACAATGCCACACTTGATGTAAAGGATACCAGCTATATGATTGCAGAGGGCGATATAGAGGTGGGAGACTTTGCCGGAAAAGATACGGTTACAATAAAAAATAACATGGCTGGTGTACACAATAACAGTAAACTTTCTGTTGATGCACAGTGTCAGCTGTGGACAAGCAACATAAATGTAAATGGTGCAACAGTCAATCTGGATGGCATGACATATGTGGCGGATGACATGACCTTAAAGGGTACAGGCTCAAAGGTCACACTTGGCAAGAATAATAAGAGTAACAATGCAAAGTACGTCGGCTTTGGCAATGGAGGCGATGACAAGGAAAATCCTGTCGCAGGCGATAGCTCTGCTATTATCATAAACGGCAGGGAGGCATCTCTTGATATGTCAAATATCAGGGAGCTTATGTTAGCAGGAACTGCATATATCAATACACAGGCTATTGTAAATTCAAGTGGTGTGGGTACACAAAACAGCAATGTGGCTATGGGTGAGTCAATTTCTGTAAAGGGTGACCAGATAGCATACCTTGTGCCGCCTGAGTGCATAGGCACAAGTGGAGAGGGTGCGGATGCCAAATCGCTTTATAATAAGAATCCACTCTCCTATAAGGAGTATAAGGATATCACGGCAACCGGACAGGATCAGACGAAGTATACTGAGATAAATACCAATGTGGTCAGTACCAAGACAGGCAAGGCTCTCTCAGAATATCTGCCGGATGGCAGGACAATTGACAAATGCATAAAGAAAGTCTTTGTCCCTTCTGCTGATAATAATGATGATGGACTTGTATACTATTATGTCAATCTGCCAACGAATAAGGCTGCTGAGTATTACAGAGACTATTTTGGCGCAGACAGTGACAAGCTCAATAGATACACTAAGTTCTATACTGACAGCATAAAGGTAAATGAGGCAGCAAGCATCTATACTGCCGGCAATTACAGCATCTACGATGGCAGCAATTTAAGCCTTTTGAAGGGCATAGCTGATGGTGTGGACATGGATGCACAGTCGGATGCCTTACAGCGCACATATACTGCACTAAACTCAAAGCTTTTGACGAATTATGCGGATTTACCGACAAATGCAGCAAGTGTTTCGCTTTTTACAAATATAGTTAACAATACCAATTTGCTGAAAATAGTGCCAAATTCCGGTAATAAACATATATTTGAGACTGAGTATCAGGGAAAAAAATACCAGGCAATTGTCAAAAACGGTAACTACACCTATGATGCAAATGACAAATCACACAATGTGGATATAATTGTTGCTACAGGAAATGTGACACTTGATGCTGACTTTACAGGTACTATAATTGCAAAGGGCAGGATAATCGTAAACAAAGAGCAGTGCGAGATTGATAATGGTACACAGGAGGTATTTAAGGCATTGCTTCTTGAAAAGGTAAGTGATGCAGACGATGCACTGCACCTGTATGATGTGTTCATGGATGGTGCCAACTATCTGGGTAATGTTTCTGCTTTTTCAAACAAGAAAGAGGCGGATACAAAAATAGATTATGCTACACTCATTACATACCAGAACTGGACAAAGGAGTAGGAAATAAATATTTATATTTGACATATTTTGACGATATATACAAGGGAGGAATCCAATATGTCTGTAAAAGAAAAAAAGAATAATGGCGGTTTTTCTCTCATAGAGCTTATAGTAGTGATAGCGATATCTGTCGTACTGATAGGCGCGGCAACCATATCAATTCGCTCGGTCATGGGTGTTGAGGTGAAGCAATGTGCCAGAAATATTGAATCGATAATTAACAAAACAAGAGTTACCTCTATGGGAAAGGACAGCGCAGTTCTTAAGATATACAAGGCATCAGATGGGGCCTACTATTATAAGATGACTATAAATGGTACGGAATCTGATCCGAGTAAAATCGGAAAGAGCAGGATTGAAGTATACTATTCCCTGAATGATGATTATAGTGGCAAGACACAATTGAACGTCTCTGACAGTATAGAGCTTCAGTTCGACAGAAGCTCAGGTGCACAAAAGCCGGATACTAACGGCAAGTACTGCAGCCGTATCTGGGTTCAAAAAAACAGCACCGAGAAGGTTATCACGATATACAAGGAAACCGGCAAGGTGGTATGTGAGTAATTTACATAGTTAAATGCAAAATATTTTATTTTGACGCAAGGCTGTTATAAGGTTTTATGATGAAATCGGAGAGGAAGATGAACCATGAAGATTTTAAAGCGCATGAATAAATCAAATAATAGGAAAAACAGTGGCTTTACACTTGTTGAGCTTGTCATTGTCATGGCGATAATGGGAATACTGGGTCTGGCTGTTGTGGGCTTTATCGGTACGAGCACGAAGCAGTATAAGTATGCTACAAAGGACGTAGACCTGCAGTATGAGGCACAGCTGACCATGAATCAGATAGGAAATCTGATAATTGATGCGCAAAAGGGTGTTAAGTATGAGCCTGCTACGGTGGCAGCCCCGGTTGAAGTGGCATCAGTAAACCCTGAGGCAGGTTATATTGCAACTGCATCAGCGGAAGAAGCGTCATCCGAAGAAGCATCATCTGAGCAATCATCATCCGACAGCAAGCTGATAATCTGCAACAATGATTGTACATACAATATCATATACAGACCGTCAGAGCACAAAATCTATCTGCGAAAGGATACACTGGATCCTGCAACTGGTGCGGTGAAGGCTGATGGTCAGGGCAAGGAGTCACTTATGGCAGAAAATGTCATAGGCTTTACACCTGATTTAAGTGAGGCAGAAAGCAAGAACTCTGTCGGACTTGTTGTGGACTTTAAGGCAGGAGACAAGAAGTATACTTCAAAGCAGAACTTCACTATGCGCAATAAGGTACCGACCGGAGCAGACGTGGAGTATGTGGCACCGGTAGAGCCGATTTCTGTACATATATATTATGGTGGCAGAGATGTTTCTGGTCAGAGCATTTCATATGTCAGAAGAGATAATAGCAATGTCCTTGAATTTACATCTAAAATATTGGGTGGAAATAATCCAAGCCAAGAGGTTATATGGTCATACACCGGCAGGGCTGCTGATGGGAATGGAACAACGTTTAATTCTTCCGGAAATACAGCAAAATTATCTATCGCAGAGAATGAAACATCAAAGCAGTTTGTGGTTAAGGTGACTTCAAAAGAAGATACTTCCAAATATACATCGGTAACGATAAATGTGGTTGATACACGTAATTGGCTGACTAATCAAGAAATGCAAAATGTGTTGGTGTCAGGGGCAACATTGAAAACATGGCTTGAACCAGAAAATGTCAAAAATAGCGGAATAGATTACGATCCTGACGATTTTGAATGGCATATGGAATCCTATCAATACATAGATGGAACGAAAACTAAAATAAATAATGATTATATTTTAAATAATAATAGTGAAGAAAGAGTAGATTATGGTGGAGGTATTTATCTTAGTTATCATATTGATAAGACTAAGCACTGGAATGGGGATTTTAACCAGACAATTGCTGTTACGTCTGGATTCAAAAATAAAGAGTATGATATATTGATTTGGGTAACATTGAAATCAGATCCATCTATAGGATCAAATATTATTACATTAAGATGTAGACCAAATAACTAAAAGGAGCAATCGCAATGAGCAAATTAAGAAAAAAAATAGTGGTTCCAATATCGCTCACACTTACAGGATGTCTCGTTGTGGCAGCTTTTGTGCTGAATGACAGCCTTACAAAGGTCGATGCAAATGTAGCGTTCAATGGAATATCTGATATAGTCAGCTCACATGGCAAGGACAAGCCCTTCAATATAGTTGAGGTGGTGCCTGACAAGAAAATGGCATCCATCGGTTATCTGATTGATGGTCAGGAGCCTGACGACTGGTTTGGAACACTGTCAAGGATGTCTGACAAAGATGGTGCAGGTGTACAAAAAAGGTCTGCCTATATGGAGGAACTGAAAACAAAGCTTGCGCCTATTACTACCGAGAAAAAGGATAACACAAAGCCTCTTTATTATGAGCCGTATGAGGAGAGCTATGTCAGTCAGGGCGATGACTGGACAGAGCTTGCCCTTGTAGATATGGACAGAATAAACAAGGGTACCACCGGTTATAAGATGACAGAGCAGGCGGAGGGAGATTATAAGTTCAATACCGATTACCAGCTTGCTGTAAATGAAGATGGACTGCCTACAGGTCATTACAGACAAAATGTTGACCATTATGTTTTCATGCAGGGCGAGGATGAGACAGAAGATGGCTCTGAATCTGTGGATACAGGTAGTACTGGTAATACAGGCAGTACAGGAAGTACTGGAAGTACCGCGGATGGCTCTAATACAGAGACTGAAAATGGCAATCAAATTAAGGCACCCGGAAAAAGAGGCTACTACAGTGTTGCCTTTTCGGCTGTCAAGCTGCCGGATGGTATGACAAACACCCAGTATCTGGTAGAGACTGATAATTCACAGAAAGCTGATGGAGATACAGACAGCAGTACAGATAATACGACAGATACAGGCACAGGTGACGATACCGTTGAGAAGCATGTGGTTTATTCTATAAAGAGCGCATATGCCATTGGTTCTGCTGAGGGCATGCAAAACATAGCAAAATATGACCCAAAGGCATATATTTACAGAAAAGACAATTCAGATATCACATCACCATATGAATTTGTTGCAAGAGCGGACCGGATGGCAAATCTGCCTGATGGCAGTAAGCCGGATTATGAGAAGTATACATACTGCACGGTTGAGATGGAGTATGTGCCTGCAGATAAAATCACTGATGACGAGACCTACTACGAGGTGAACACTGAGGTACCTATTGAGTTTAATTACGATGAGACCGGCGAGTATGGAGCAGTGCTTGACTCACAGAATCCATACGAGAAGATAGATGATGGCACACTGGACAATCAGCCGGCAGGTAAGACCGGATCAGATGATATTTCAGATGACGCTTCAATAGCTGATTCTGCTACAGAGAACAATGATGGTAACACAGGCAGGGTAATCCTCACCGATACAGACGGATATTTTGATATAGTTAAGGACAGCCAGACATATACCTATGTGGGTAAAGGAAAAGGTGACTATATAATGGAGGCTGATAAAAAAGGCTCGCTTGATTATCCTGTAAATACTACACACATATATTATAAGGGTGGTTTCAAGAACAATAACTGGTTCAGAACAGGTGTATTCAATCAGGAGGGTAAGACAGGCGATGATGATAAGACTGCCAATATGACCTTCAATGTAAAAACTGTCACACCCAAGGAGCTTGAGCAGATAGATGTGTCAACAATTGATTTACTCTATCTTTCCGGCTCAAAGTCCGTCCTTTCAAAGGATTTAGGAGACGATTCTGCAAAATACAATACCGGATACAATACCGGTAATGACATTTCATGGGACAAGGTAAAGCAGATAGTCCAACGTGTGCACCAGAGTGGTATCATGATGCCTGTTATAGTGGATAATGGTATTGTGTGGCCTGATTCGAATGCAGATTATTCCAGCAACATTAAAAAGCTTGCAGGTCTTTTGAGCTGTAACAATTTCAGCTCCTTGAATTTTACCAAGGAATCAGCTGATAATTTTATTAACTGGGGGAATGACATAAAATACTATAAGGTTGACAGTAGAACCCATAAATATGGTTTTGTAATTGGCAACGAATATGTTATTCCACGAAACTATAGTCCTAAAGATGATGTGCCATTTGTTTTAAGAGACGATTTTGCTTCTGCGTTTATTAAAAATGATGATGAAACAGCATTTGTCAATGATGCTAAAACAGAGAATTTTGACGAGATAGCAGAATACATCAACTCAGAGAATACAAGCAGGAAAAAAGAAAATAGTACTCTTGGAAAGGACGAGTATGCGTATTATGACAAGAAGATTTCAAAGGCGATAGTTTTAAGCTATATCATATCGTATGCTGATAAAAGAGACATTATAAATCCGACAGATAGTCTGAACATACTTGATATAGAGCCCGGAACTGTAAAAAATGAGTCTGACGCTTTAAATTATGATAAGCTAAAAAATTGGCTTGGATCAAGATGCCCGGAGAAAAAAAAGGTTACAATAACAAGGGTTACGAGTGCAGAATTTATTGGAAGAATAGAGGACCTTAATAACTATGACATGATATATATGGGACTCGTAGCCGATAATCTGAATTATAGAGATGGTCATACAGTATATAATGATTGGAACATGGATGGGCTTAAATACTCAAATGTTGGTGACATTGTTGTTATAAATCCGAAAGATGTGGTAAATTATTGGGGATATGATATGCTCAAGAATGGCCATGCGGGATTGCTGGATACTGATTATATAAATAATGGAGAGGCGCTTAATACTCAGCTTACATTAAGAGGAAATGGAAATAATGCTGATTATTTAACTGCTCCAAACACATACAGAGGTTCAGGCAATGATATTACTAAGCAGAAGGTTTCAGAATTGGAGGATTATATAAAGGCAGGCTTTCCTGTCGTCTTTTCAGATGGCTTTTTCTCTATTGATTATGGCAGAGGAATTAATGAGAAGTATATAGACAACTGTTCAAATGTTTTTACTCTTTTATGTTATGCAAAAGATAAAGACAATGTTCTTAAAGTGGACAGCAAGGGAAATTTAAAAAAACAGTCAAATGAGCCAGCGGAGCTTGTTACCTACCTGACTACTGAAAAACCTGAAATATTACTCAAGGAGCAGGAAAAAGTAAAAGATACAGATTATGTTGAGATTAGTAATAATCAGATTACATTGGAATTTTCAATAAACAATGCAGGTGGTGCTGATTCCAAAGCAAGTTTTAATGCACAGCTGTTTTTGGATTCAAATTCTGATGGTAAGTTTTCGACAACCAATGAAGGAATAGCTGCAAATAAAATAAAATTATATTGTGATGGTACTATTGTGAATCCGGTAATGGGTGATGATGGTAAATATATGTATAGTCTGAATGCAGGCAATTATAATTATAAACTGGTCTATGATTTGCCGAATGGCTATGTAGGAGTTATGCCTTGGCAGCTTCGTGTAAGTCAGGCTACAAATAGCTACAGATATGATCAGAAATCCGGATATGTGTATGTCAAAAATTCAAAAGGCAGTCCTACAAAAGTCAAGATTCTTCAGATTAATTCAAAGTTGGAGCATAATGAGGGCTTTAGGGGAAATTTTGATATGCAGGCACAGAAGAATGATAGCAATACAAAGTTTCATAAATTACTTAGTCAAGTGAAGGATTTTGACCTGGATATAGAAACAGTTCGTTATGACAACGTACCTAAAATGGATGAGGTATGTGATAAGCTGCAGACATACGATATGCTTGTGATTGGATTTGGTGATTGTTATGATATTGATAATACAAATAATCATCTCGATAAAATAAAAGCATATATCCAGTCAGGAAAACCGGTATTGTTTGCTCATGATACAACGTCATTTTGTAATAATAAAAATGATAATAAATATAATAATGTCTGGGGATATAAGTTTAACTCTATAATTCGTGATACTGTCGGACTGGATAGGTATGGAATCTTGTCAAATGCGTATTTAAAGAAGGGCAATACATTACAGAGTACTGATGAGGATTTTGATAAAGCTGTACAGACTGCTGAAAAGAATAACACTGATATTGCATATGAGCCAAAATCCGATAATTCAGTTATTGTCAGACAGAATCAGGGATTTACTTATGCGGATTTAAATCAGTATCAGTGGGCAGATAATGATCATGGTGAGTACAGACTGTATTCAGGGCTAGATGGTAATGATTTTGAAGCTAAGACGAATAAGGCAGTCAAGGTTAATTCAGGACAGATTACCACATATCCTTTTAAGATTGCTGACGAAATAAATATAGCTACCACTCATAAGCAGTACTACCAGCTGGATATGAATCAGGATGCTGATGGTGATGGTGAGAGTGATATTGTTGTATGGTATACCTTGTCAAACCATGGAATTTATGAGCAGTCTCCAAAGGATGTAAGAAATAATTATTATATTTACACAATGGGAAATGTAACATACTCAGGTGTAGGACATTCTGATTTCTCAAATAATGAGGATGAATTGAAGCTTTATATAAACACTATGATTGCTGCATATAGTGCATCAGTTCATGAGCCGTCAATTTATCTTAAGGAGAATGCTGATACCGATTCAAATGACATATCTACATTATATGCAACTATTGACGATGCCATTGAAGAAGATGCAGCTAATAAAGCGGATGCCAGACTAGATGGTGCAGACAGTACGCAGGATGTTTATTTTACGGTAAAGGATTCAAATCTTGTGCGAAATCAGATTGATGAAAAAACTGTTGTTTATTTGGATTTTTATATCGAGGATCCACAAAAAAATCCAAATGATGAAACGATTGGCACCGGAGATGATAAGATTTACTTAAAGAAGGTGGACTGGGATATCTATTCACTGAATAATGACGGAACAGAAAATGAACTGATAAATGACAGTAAAGAAAACGGTAAATTAAATAAAGATCCAAGGGACTTCTTTGAAAATAATAAAACATATAAGGTAAAGGTACCATTGGACACTTTACCGGAGGGAAATAATTCTATAAAGATTTATGCCGTAGGATATAGTAAGATTTATCAGTCACTGGCGAGTGGTGGGGATAAAGAGACCGCAACAGCCAAGGCATACAAGACCTTCCAGATACAGCGTGTAGGTCTTGCAGACCTGGATTAGTGTATATAATATATTTTTCTATATAGCAAGGACCATATGAGCTGAGAATCAGCTCGTATGGTCCTTGTTTTTTTACCGTTTCTTTATACTTTCTTTATTGAATTATCCGCGCTAATTGATAAAATAGATAGTATGCGCACGATTGCGGATATTTTTGCATTCGTGTATGGGGGATAATTAACCGGAAAGAAAGGAAACGTTTATGAGTAAAATTTTCAAAAACCTGATTCCATACTGGCGATGGATCATATTAATTTTTGTTTTCCTCATTGCACAGGCTTACTGTGACCTGGCTTTGCCTGCGTACACATCAGACATCATTGATGTGGGTATTCAGGATCACGGCATTGAGCATATCCTGCCAAAGGAGATTACATCGGAGGATTATCAGATGGCACAGACATTTATGCTGTCTGACGAGAAAGAAAAATTTACAGACTGTTATGAGGCGCAGGATGCTTCAAAATCTGATGACAGTGTGACAAAATACAAGCTGACAGCTGATTCTGACACACTTGATGAGCTGGATGAGGAGCTTTTGGTTCCTCTTGTCATGGCATATCAGGCTTTTCAGTCGGGGGAGCAGATGGATGTGGATGCATCAGCTATCCCGCAGTCAGCAGCGCTCGATGATAACATGATAAAGCAGATAAGAAGCAAGGTGCAGGACAAAATCGATGCGGTGGGTTCAGCTACTTTAAAGTCCATGGGTGTAACTTTTGCGACAAAGTGTGATGAGAATGCAGGAATCGACGTGGATGCCAATCAGGTTGCTTATCTGTGGAAGGCAGGCGCCAAGATGGCAGCCTTTGCAGCAATTATGCTTATAGCAGCATGTGTTGTAGGTTTTGCGGCTTCAAAGGTCGGTGCCGCTGTCGGCAGGGATTTGAGGGAGAAGACCTTTTCAAAGGTTGTAGGTTTTTCAAATGCCGAGATTAACAAATTCTCTACGGCATCACTTATTACGAGAAGCACGAACGATATACAGCAGATTCAGATGGTTACTACTATGATGCTTCGTATGGTGCTTTACGCGCCAATCGTTGGTATCGGTGGCATCATCAAGGTGGCGCAGACCAAATCCGGCATGGAGTGGGTGATTGCCATTGCGGTTGCTGCTATCATGGTTTTTATTTTCACTCTGGTTGGTATTGCGATGCCAAAGTTCAAGATTATGCAGAGTCTTGTAGACAAGGTAAACCTTGTTTCGCGTGAGATTCTTACAGGTCTTTCCGTTATCAGGGCTTTCGGCCGTGAGAAGGAGGAGGAAAAGAGGTTTGATGAGGCTAACCGCGAGCTTACACGCACACAGCTGTTTACAAACCGCGTCATGACCTTTATGATGCCGGGTATGTCCATGATCATGTACTGCATCACACTCGGTATCGTGTGGATTGCAGCAGGCAGAATAGACAAGGGCTCTATGCAGGTAGGTACCATGACTGCGTTTATTACATATGCCATGATGATTGTTATGTCATTCCTCATGCTTTCAGCCATGTCCATCATGCTTCCGAGAGCAGGTGTTGCGGCAGAGCGTATCGATGAGGTTATAAGGACAAACAGCACCGTAAATGATCCAAAAGAGCCTGTTACTGAGGCTGATCACAGAGGTGTTATCCGTTTCAGCCATGTGGATTTCAGATATCCGGGAGCAAAGGAGGATGTGCTCTCAGACATAGATTTTGTGGCGGAGCCGGGCAAAATCACAGCTATCATCGGAAGTACCGGCTGTGGAAAGTCTACACTTGTAAACCTGATTCCGCGTTTCTATGACGTGACGGGAGGCTCAATAGAGCTTGATGGACACGATATCAGAGACTACACACTAAGCGAGCTTCGCGAGTCAATAGGCTTTGTTCCGCAGAAAGGTATTCTTTTCTCAGGAACCATCGCCTCAAACCTGCGCTTTGGTAAAGCAGACGCGAGTGATGAGCAGATAAAAAAGGCAGCGGATATCGCACAGGCTTCTGAGTTTATAGAGACAAAGAATGACAGATATGACAGCTCAATCGCACAGGGCGGCTCAAATGTGTCCGGTGGTCAGAAACAGAGGCTTGCCATCGCAAGAGCTATTGCAAAGGATCCTCATATCTATGTGTTTGATGACAGCTTCTCAGCACTTGATATGAAGACAGATGCGCGTCTTCGTGCAGCCTTATCTGAGGTGACAGAGAATGCTTCCGTCATTATCGTGGCACAGCGTATCAGCACGATTATTCATGCTGACCAGATTCTCGTGCTCGATGACGGTAAAATCGTAGGAAAAGGCACCCATGAGGAGCTTCTTAAAAATTGCGATGTATATATGCAGATTGCACAGTCACAGCTTTCTGCAAAGGAGCTTGGACTTGATGATAAGGTGGCAGAAACTGCAACAGATAAAGCAGCAGATACTGCAACAAAAACAGCAACAGATACTTCGGCTGTATCAGGCTTAGATAATGAAAAGGAGGGCATGTAAAATGAGTGAGAACAATAACGAACAGTTCAAGATGCCTCCTAAGAGGCCAAGAGGGCCAATGGGCAGAGGCCCCGGAATGGTTACAGAGAAGGCCAAGGATTTCAAGGGCTCTACAAAGAAGCTTATAAAGTACCTTGGCAGATACTGGGCTGCTATAATTGCGGTTATGATATTTGCTGCAGTTTCGACTGTCTTCTCCGTTGCAGGACCGAAGGTCATGGGTAAAGCCACCACTGCGCTTGCCGAGGGACTCATGAACAAGATTGCAGGAACAGGCGGCATAGATTTTGATTATATTGCAAAGGTTCTTTTGTTTACGCTGGCTTTATATGTGGTGAGTGCCATCTTTATGTTTGCCCAGGGGCTTATCATGACAGGCATCACGCAGAAGACCTGCTACAGGATGCGTAAGGACATAACGAGCAAAATCAACCGTATGCCGATGAAGTATTTCGAATCAAGGACATATGGTGAGGTACTTTCGCGTATCACAAACGATGTGGACACACTTGGACAGAGCTTAAACCAGAGTATCACTCAGATTATTACATCTGTTGCCACTTTGGTAGGTACACTGGTCATGATGCTGTCGATTTCACCGCTCATGACGCTGATTTCACTCGTTATCCTGCCAGTTTCGATGATACTTATTTCGTTTGTCATAAAGCATTCACAGAAATACTTCAGACAGCAGCAGGAGTATCTGGGGCACATAAACGGACAGGTCGAGGAGGTATACGGAGGTCACCTTGTCATAAAGGCATACAATAAAGAGGCTGAGACTGTAAAGACCTTCAAGGAGGCCAACAATGTGCTCTACAAATCCGCATGGAAATCACAGTTCCTCTCAGGACTTATGATGCCTATCATGCAGTTTGTAGGAAACTTAGGATATGCGGGAGTAGCCATCTCAGGTGGTATACTTGCCATAAAGAATGTCATCACAATCGGTGATATCCAGGCATTTATACAGTATGTGAAGAATTTCACACAGCCAATCCAGCAGATAGCGCAGGTGGCAAACCAGCTTCAGTCGATGGCGGCTGCATCTGAGCGTGTATTTGAGTTCCTCGAGGAGGAGGAAGAGGATATAACAGTGGAAAATCCTGTTAAGCCAGACCATATCGAGGGAAGTGTAGAGTTTTCGCATGTACACTTTGGTTATAATCCTGACCAGATCATCATCAATGATTTTTCTGCAAAGGTAAAGCCGGGACAGCAGGTTGCTATCGTTGGACCGACAGGAGCGGGAAAGACTACCATGGTCAAGCTTCTTATGAGATTTTATGATGTAAGCTCAGGTGCCATTCTTGTAGACGGACATGATATCAGGGATTACAACAGAGCCGATCTGCGAGATGCATTCGGCATGGTATTGCAGGACACATGGCTCTTTAAGGGCACCATTATGGAAAATATCCGCTACGGCCGTCTGGATGCCACAGATGAGGAGGTCATCGCGGCAGCAAAGGCAGCACATGCGCATCACTTTATCCAGACATTGCCGGGTGGCTACGATATGGAGCTCAACGAGGATGCATCCAATGTGTCACAGGGACAAAAGCAGCTTTTGACAATAGCAAGAGCCATTCTTGCAGACAATCCAATCCTTATCCTTGATGAGGCCACATCCTCTGTCGATACACGTACAGAAATCCGTATCCAGAAGGCACTCGACAATCTGATGAAGGGCAGAACAAGCTTTGTCATCGCCCACAGGCTGTCTACTATCAAGAATGCCGATATGATTCTTGTCATGAAGGACGGAGATATTATCGAGCAGGGTACACACGATGAGCTTCTTGCAAAGAACGGATTTTACGCAGAGCTGTATAACTCTCAGTTTGAAGAATAGAGAAAGCATGGGTATCGTGTGGTTTTGCAAATATGCGTTGGGCTGAATGGTTACATAAAATTTAAAAAAAAATACGCTCTCGACAAAATTCGACAAAATGTGTTATCATAAAAACATACAATTTGTTTTGACATGACAGTAATTGGCGGCATAGGAGATTTTAATGAGCACTTTAAATGTCGCAGCAGCAGACGAAAAGAAAAACATGCAGAGTTTATTAAAGGGCATGGAGTTTTTAGGAACAGCAAGAAGTAGTGATGAAGCATACAGCATGATAAACGGTAATGCCGGTTCTGATGTGGTACTTGTGTATGTAAAGAGAGCATCCGGTGACACTGAGCCACTTGATGATACATATATGGAGAAAAAATCCCTTGAGACACAGGTGACGGATATCATTCATGAGATAGGTGTTCCGGCTCATATAAAGGGATATCAGTATCTTAGGACTGCGATAGTGATGTGCGTTGAGGATATGGAAATGCTTAGCTCTATCACAAAGCTTTTGTATCCCACTATTGCAAAGAAGTACAAGACTACCTCAAGCAGGGTGGAGAGAGCCATAAGGCATGCTATCGAGGTGGCATGGAGCAGAGGCAGGATGGATACGATAGACTCCATGTTTGGATACACTGTAAACTATGGTAAGGGCAAGCCTACCAATTCGGAGTTTATTGCCCTGATTACAGACAAAATACGTCTAGGAATGTAAAAATCGTCATTATAGACAAATAAAACCACGTTTTGATAAATTTACTAGGCAAAATGTACTCCCGCGTGATATAATATAGTATACATTCTATTGGTTTCAGGATGTATACTATATTTTTTATCAGATTAATCGTTGTTTAAATAACTGTAATCTGGGGGAGGTTTCAGCATGGACAAAATTAAAATATTAATGGCCGCATCAGAGGCAATACCTTATATGAAGACAGGTGGACTAGCTGACGTAGTGGGATCTTTACCAAAATATTTTGACAAGGACAGATATGACGCGAGAGTTATACTTCCGAAGTACAAATGTATGGATGATAAATTACTGCCAGAGCTTAAGTTCGTCTGTCATTTTTATGTCAATCTCAACTGGCGCAGGCAGTATGTGGGGATTTTTACATCGCAGTATGATGGTGTGACATATTATTTTGTGGACAATGAGTTTTACTTTGCAGGAGATAAGCCATACAACAATATATACGAGGATGTGGAGAAGTTTGCTTTCTTTTCAAAGGCGGTGCTTGAGGCTTTGCCGGTTATAGATTTTGCCCCGGATGTTATACATTGTAATGACTGGCAGACAGGACTCTTGCCGGTTTTTCTAAAGACAGTGTACGGCTCAGACAATTTCTATGCCGGTATAAAGACAGTCTTTACCATTCACAATATGAAGTTTCAAGGGCGTTGGAAGATTAAAGAGGTGGCTGATGTTACAGGACTTCCGGAGCATATTTTTAATTCAGGGGAGCTGGAGTTCTATGGTGAGGCTAATTATTTAAAGGGCGGCATAGTATATGCAGATGAGATTACGACTGTCAGCCCGACATATGCAGATGAAATCTGTACACCTGAGGGCGGCGAGGGTCTTGATGGCCTGATGCTTGAGCGGCGCAGGCATTTGAGAGGCATTGTAAACGGTATAGATTATGATGTCTTTAATCCTATGAAGGATACATATCTGGATAAGCATTTTTCTGTAAGGGAATTGAGTGGAAAGGTCGTTAATAAGCGTCAGCTGCAGGAGAAGTATGGTCTGGCTGTGGATAAGGATGTCATGCTGATTGGAATAGTTTCGCGTCTGACAAATCAGAAGGGCTTTGATCTGGTGGCATATGTGATGGAGGAGATGCTTTCCACCATGAATGTACAGTTTATAGTGCAGGGCACAGGAGAGCAGCAGTACGAGGAGATGTTTAATTATTTCCATGGCAGGTATCCGCAGAAGCTTGGAGTATATATCGGCTACTCAGAGGAAAATGCACATAAGATATATGCAGGCTGTGACGCATTCCTCATGCCGTCTCTTTTTGAGCCGTGCGGCTTGAGCCAGCTCATGTCTATGCGATATGGTACGCTGCCTATAGTCAGGGAGACCGGTGGTCTTAAGGATACTGTAGTGCCGTACAATGAGTACGAGAATACGGGCGATGGCTTTTCCTTTGCCAATTATAATGCGCATGATATGCTGCATGTCATCAAATATGCTCTTGATGTGTTTGAAAATCATAAGGACAGATGGCAGGAGATGGTGCAGCGCGCCATGAGGCATGACTTCTCATGGAATGCATCTGCGAAAGAGTATGAGAAGCTTTACGACATGCTGCTTGGCAACTAGTACATCGTTCTGCAAATAACAGGCCAATAATTTTCATGGATTTCCAACTATGTTCTTAGAAAGTAAAATACCGGATACATATCTGTGATATGATATCCGGTATTTTGTGTTATCGGGTTATATGATTATCAGTAGACAGTGTCTGTTTTACTATCGTATATGTAGTACCTCTCGCCGAGTACTTCCTCGTCGCGTACCTCTGTAGAGTTTACCTCACAGATGAATTCGCTCAGGTTGCAGACATCTATATCGCTATCCAGCGGCATTACCAGAAACTCATGGATACTGCTTGGTATGAGCAGCATATTGCCGCCGAGCTTTTTTGCCAGCGAGCTTAGCACACCCGGGTAGAGTATGGCGGATGCACCATTTGTCTGCCTGCTGTTTGTAAGGATATACATAGGCAGGCTGTCAAAATCACAGACTGCACGCATCTGATTGGCATAGCCCGGACATTTTTTGGCAAGAAACTCTGCCATGTTGATTATTGAGCATGGAAGTATCCTTGGGGTATTTTGCATTGAGGCGCGGATTAGTGTTTCTGTATCTATGCCCCAGCGTGACAGAAGCGCATCTGTGACTGTAATGGTGCCAAATTCAGGCAGCTGCGCTCCTACATATACTTCAAATATGATGGCAAAATCCAGATATTTGATATAGGGCACGTCCTTTAGCTGCTTTTGGTTTTTGTCGTAGCTTATGAGCTGGAAAATTATTTTCTCCTTTACCTTGGAAAAATCATCACAGAAGCTTATGTCAAAATCTTCAGTTGGCTTGAAATCATTGTAGGTGGATAAAATTGCATCGAGAATAGAGTCAATGGATACACCATCAAGATACCAATGGTAGTAAGGATTGAGATAAATAGTCGGTGCTATATTGAATTTGGGATTGATAATCACCAATCCGTCGTAGATCATCCCGTTGTTCTTTTTGACAGGATGGATGGTAAGCTTGAAATCATTGTCAAGTCTAGCGGTTATTTCTGTTTCTATAGTATGTAAAAACTCCGTGTATTTCATGAATCTCCTTGCGGAGCATAAAAATATCGGATCCCGTGGAAAAGTAAAACCCACGAAGCAGGGCGCTTCGTGGGTTTTACTCTATCATTGTTTGTTTAAGTTTGCAATATGTATTTTTGTACAATTTTTAAACTTCATTTTTGTGACATCATACAAAATATAGCTGCGCAATCCATTTTTAATCCGATTTGAGCCTCTGCCACAGTGTGTTGTAAAGAGTTGCGTTATCATCATTTAAAGCTCTGTATACTTCACAGTTTTTGAGCATATCGGAAGGCGGATTAATCGCCTCATTTTCCTTTGTTTCCGCATCCTGGCTGTCGATGACAGACTGGATAGGTGATGCATAGTATACATATTCAAAGTTGAGCTGTGCCGGCTCATCACTGCAGATATAGTTCAAAAATTCCTGTGCGCCCTCTTTATTCTTGCATGTCTTTGGAATAAACCATGAGTCAATCCAGAGGTTTGAGCCCTCTTTTGGTACGATATAGTCCAGGTTGTCATTTTCAGCCATGGCGGCAGCTGCCTCACCGGAGTAGCACACTGCGATTGCCGCATTTTCAGCAACCATCTCATCGCAGGTTTCATCCACGTAGTAGGCGAGCACATCACTGCTTTGTTTGTTCAGTATATCAAATGCTTCATCGAGCTTTGCTGTGTCTGTCTCGTTTATCGAGTAGCCAAGTGTGCGAAGGGCGGGAGTAAAGGCATCACGGACAGAATTAATCATAATCATGTTGTCCTTGTATTTGCCGTTCCACAGGCAGTCCCAGGTATTTAGGTCTGATGCATCAGCCAGTTTTTTATTGTATAGTATGCCGAGTGTGCCGTAGAAATAAGGCACAGTATACTCATGTGTCGGGTCAAAGGATGCGGACATGTCGATTATATTCTGATTTACATTTTGATAGTTTGGCATTGAGCTGTAGTCTATTTTGTTGACCTCACCCTCACTTATGAGCTTCTCGATGATGTAGTCAGAGGTGCAGATGACATCGTAATCGATGGCACCGGACTTGTACTTCGTGTACATCTCCTCAGGCTCCTCGTATTCCTCGTATTTAATGGTGATTCCGGTTTCCTGCTCGAAGCTGTCGATTACTGATTCATCGATGTATTTACCGTAGTTTAGCACTGTTATGGCATTGTCATTGTTCGTGCCTCCGGCGCTTATCGTAAATACCGAAAAGCAGCCGATTACGAGTACTGCAACAATTGCGATGCTCACACTACGCTTTACGATGCGCAGCTTTTTAGCCCTTGCAGGCTTTTTTGAGGCGCTGACAGGTATCCGGTTTGAGTTGATGTTTATCACAACCAAAAGCAGCAGCACTGTGAAGAAAAGTATGGTTGACAGAGCATACAGCTCCGGCTTTACACCCTTTTTCAGCTCTGTGTAGAGCATGGTTGAGAGTGTGTTTACTCCGGCACCCTTCGTAAAGTAGGTGATGGAGAAGTCATCGAGTGACATGGTGACCGCCATCATAAAGCCGGAGAACACTCCGGGACTTATTTCAGGCCAGGTGACCTTGAAAAATGCATATAGAGGTGATGCGCCCAGGTCAAGTGCGGCCTCATAGGTGTATTTGTTGGTCTGCTTGAGCTTTGGAAGCACATTGAGTATCACATAAGGGATATTGAACGTGATGTGTGCGATAAGCACTGTCACAAAGCCCAGATTCATGAATTTTACAAACAAAAGCATCATTGAGATACCGGTCACGATATCTGCATTGAGCATCGGGATGTTTGTAGCGCCCAGATAGATTGTCTGGTTACGTTTCTTCATGGCGCTTATACCCATGGCTGCGAGAGTTCCGATTATTGTGGAAATTACAGCTGCAAGCAGCGTAATCTGCAGTGTTGTAGAAAATGCCGACATAATCCGCTCACTCTGAAAGCACTTTATGTACCAGTCGAGCGTGAAGCCTCCCCATTTAACCTTGGATTTGGAGTTGTTGAAGGAGAGTACTATTAATACAACGATAGGTAGATACAGAAACAAAAAAATCAGTCCCATATATACCCTTGATGCTATTTTCTTTACCATAATGCGCTCTGGTCTCCTTCCTTATCAAACAGATTGACGAGTGCCATGCTGATTAATACGAATACCATGAGCACGAGTGAGAGACCGCTTCCTGCGCCCCACTGCGAGCCATGGACGAAATCCTGTTCTATGATATTTCCGATGAGCAGGACCTTTCCACCGCCAAGTATCTGTGAGATGGCAAAGGATGTGAGTGATGGCACGAAAACCATTACGATTCCGCTTATGACACCGGAAATTGTAAGTGGCAGTATAATCTTGAAAAATATTGTGACTTTGTTTGCACCGAGGTCAAGAGCCGCCTCAATCCAGTCGTTTTTGATTCTGGTCATGGAGTTGTATATAGGCAGCAGCATGAATGGCAGAAAGTCATAGACCATGCCAAGCACGACCGCTCCGGAGGTATTCATGATGTTGAAGCCCGGCAGTCCGAGAGTGGTGAGTATCGAGTTGATGACACCGTTTTTGGACAAAAGCTGTTTCCATGCGAGTATTCGAAGCATAAAGTTCATCCACATAGGAAGCATGAAAACAAATACCACAAAGCTTTGGTTTTTAATCTTTAAGCCGTTTAAAATCATCGCAAGCGGATAGGACAGCACCAGACATATTATGGTGCATATGATTCCAAGCCGTAGGGATAAAAGCAGTGCCTTGATATTGGTGTGCTGTGCTATTGCAGCCACATATTCAAATGTGAAGCCTCCGTCAGAGCCTTTAAATGCATAGTACACAATCATGAAAAGCGGAAGTATGATAAATCCGATAATCCATATGAGGTACGGCCCTGCGAGCAGCTGTTTCTTTATTTTAGACATCTATCTCCACCGCCTTTTCATCTGAGGACTCAGGCTTGTGCATTACCTGGATATTAAATGGAATCACCTTGATACCCACATGACTGCCGACCTCTACATATTTGGTGGTGTGTACCATCCAGTCGTAGCCGTTAGCCTTTACCTCAAGCTCATAGTGCACTCCCTTGAAGATATTTGACACGACATCGCCCTGCATGTAGCCGTCCTCCGCAGGCACCAGCTCCACATCCTCCGGGCGGATGACTATATCGACAGGCGTGTTCTCACCAAAGCCCTCGTCCACACAAGGCATCTTTACACCGAGTATCTCGACAAGCTTATCCTTTATCATAATACCGTCGATGATATTGCTGTGTCCGATAAAGTCAGCAACAAAGGCGTTTTCAGGCTCATTGTAAATGTCCTCCGGTGTGCCAATCTGCTGGATATAGCCCTGATTCATAACAACGATGGTGTCAGACATGGTAAGAGCCTCCTCCTGGTCGTGTGTGACGTAGACGAAGGTGATACCGAGCTCGTTTTTGAGGCGGATGAGCTCATACTGCATGCTCTGGCGCAGCTTTAAGTCGAGAGCGCCAAGCGGCTCGTCTAACAGCAGTACCTTAGGTTCGTTTACAATAGCTCTTGCGATAGCAATACGCTGCTGCTGGCCTCCGCTAAGAGAATCCACAGATCGGTTTTCAAAGCCGTCGAGATTGACGAGCTTTAATGCATACTTTATTTTGTCATCTATGTAAGCCTTGCTTTTTTTCTTTATTTTGAGACCAAATGCGATATTTTCAGCGATTGTCATATGAGGGAAGAGAGAGTATTTCTGGAAAACAGTGTTCAGATTTCTCTCGTTTGCAGGCACATTTGTGATGTCCTTTGAATCAAACATGATTTTTCCCTTGTCCGGGGTCTCAAAGCCGCCGAGCATGCGAAGCGTAGTGGTCTTTCCGCAGCCTGATGGTCCAAGCAGCGTCAGAAACTCATTCTCTCTGATGTATAGATTTAAATCGTCGAGTACAACATTGCCGTTGTATGACTTTGTGATATCGATAAAATCAATTAATTTCTTTCCCATGGTGTAAACCTTTCTCATGTAATTATAGTACTGGTAGGACCTGTATGTTTATAATTTGCTGCTGTACCCACTAAAAATGCGGCAGGCAGTAATTACAGCCCTATAAAAGAGCTTCTGCAGGGGAAACGTCAGAAGCTTGGAGGATTGCTGACCCATATGAGCACGGCATCCTTTGAAGACTTATTTTCAATAAAATGCTTTTTACCGGCTTTAAAATAAAAGGACTCACCGGCCTTTACGGTGTGCACTTTGCCACCATAGCAAAGCTTCACCATGCCCTTTATTACATATCCAAACTCCTCACACTCCTGAGGCAGATATATTTCAGAACTGCCACCCGGATGAAGAGTGAGCCTGACAGGCTCCATGGAGCGGGTCTGTGCGTTTGGAATGATCCATTCCACCTTGCTGTTTTTTTCCTCGTCAATTTTCTCGAAATAGTCGTTTGCCTTGTATACAATCTGCTCAGGTTCCGAATCTGTAAAAAACTCCGCCGGTGTCATACCCAGGCACTGGATGATATCAAGCAGGGTGCCGACTGACGGTGAATTCTGATTTCGCTCGAGCTGGGAGATAAATCCCTTCGTCAGCTCAGCCCTGTCAGCTAGCTCCTGCTGGGTAAGTCCGTACTGGATACGAAGCTCCTTCATACGATGTCCGATATCCATGTTTACTTCCTTTTCTAATACATTTTATGTTATATTTACTGTAGGTTTAATAATAGATTTTTTGTTTACTAAAAATAAACCAACGAGATAATTTTAATATATTTTTTATAAATGTCAAGGGGATTTTTGTAATAAAAAAACACCTCATTCAGTTTTGAATGAGGTGTTTTTTATGTATGAAGCCGATAACCGGGATCGAACCGGTGGCCTACGCATTACGAGTGCGTCGCTCTACCTACTGAGCCATATCGGCAAGCTATATTATAGTATCAGATATAAGAGTGTATGTCAAATCAAAATTTTGAGGTGAAATTTTTAGAGAGATAATTATAGAAAGGTATTGACATTATAATGTATATAGTGTATATATAACACATAAACAGTTAATAAATACAGTACGGAGGTAGCATATGAGGCTGATGCAAAATTCAGGAGTGCCAATCTATCAGCAGATAGCTGACAGCTTCAAGACAGATATTTTGGCCGGCAGGTATGAGCAGGGGGAGTTCCTTCCGTCGATAAGAGGACTGGCGAAGGACCTGAAAATCAGCGTGATAACCACGATGAAGGCTTATGAACAGCTTGCAGATGAGGGACTCATCACAGCGGCACAGGGCAAGGGCTTTTATGTCAATGCACAGGACAGTGAGATGATAAAGGAGCAGCATTTGCGCAAGGTGGAGGAGTCGCTGACAGACGCGATAGCCGCGGCTGAGGTAGCCGGAATCTCGAACGACGAGCTTAAGGGAATGCTTGAGGCGTTACTTGATGTAGAATGACAGGAGTAGATTGGTTATGAGTATAATAAATATAGTGATGACAGCATTAGGTCAGCTATTAATGGAGTTTGTAACACAAATTATATCAAGATTTATTTAATATAATGATTATGGGTAGCTACAAACAAGGCAAAATTTAAGTAAGAATCAGTTCATATTTAATAAGGATATGAAAATGAGTCAGGAGGAATGAAAATGACAACAAAGAATGCAATTGAGGCAGCAAAAATCACAAAGAAGCTTAAAAACTTCACACTGGATGTGGAGAATTTCGCAATACCACAGGGCTTTGCGACAGCCTTAATCGGAGAAAACGGAGCAGGAAAGACAACACTTTTAAATATATTAGCAGGAATCAGGCTTGACTATAAAGGTGAAATCACATACTTTGGACAGTATTCCGACAAACAGAAGGAAAACTCGGGAGATATTAAAAACCGCATAGGCTACACAGGTCCGGGCAAGTATTATCTGCCACAGTGGACAGTTAAGGATATCGAGGAAATCAGCAAGCTGATGTTTGATGATTTTTCAGCAGATGATTTTCACAGATATTGTGAGGAGCTTGCAATATTTTCACATGGCAGCATTGATATGAAGAAGGCCAACAATTCATTTTCGGATGGTATGAAGATGAAGCTCATGCTGGCAGGGGTCATGGCGCGAAAGACAGACCTTCTTTTGCTGGATGAGCCGGCATCGCCGCTTGATCCGCTTATGAGAGATAAGCTATGCCAGATGATTGGTGAGTATATCCATGAGGGCAACGGACAGCGCAGCGTATTTTTCTCTACGCACAATATCTCTGATATGGAAAATATCACCGATTATGCCATTATTATGGAAAACGGACAGATTGTGGAGCAGGGCTTTGTTGAGGATTTGAAGGAAAAATATATCCTAATTAAAGGAGATGCAGCAGATACAGAGGCTGCCGGTAAGGTGCTTTATTCAATGACCAAAAATCCGTATGGCTTCGAGGGCATATGCTTGGCGGAAAACATAGATAAGCTTGCAGGATTTAATGTGACAAAGGAGATTCCGACACTTTACCAGATAAGCGTTGCGGTCATGAAAAATAACACAAAGATTGTGATGCGCTAGTGCGGGGTGAGGTGTTATGGAAAATAAGTCAGGAAGTATGAATGAAAAAAAGGTTTCACAAAAACATGTGGTTTTAACATACATCAGAGATTACCGTGTTATGACAAATTTTAAGTATCGTCTGATAACAAATATACTGATTCCGCTGTTGGCAATTCTGACATCAATGCTTATTGCCGGTTCAAAAACAGTCTGGGTATGGATAGGAGTTGTAGTAATTATTTATGATTTTTATATGATGTGCGAGGTGGTGCAGGATTATTTCTGTTTCGGCTGTATGTGCAAGAAGAATGCATTTGGCATGCATTTTTTAAAGACAGGTTTTGATGGGGTAAAGCATTTTGAAAATGCAGTTCTTGTTGATATACTTGTCAGACCGATTCGTATCGGGATTACGGTACTCATCGCCACAATGCCGTTTATTGAATTCGGAATTAATATCTGGTCGGTGTTTGATGTCATCATGGTATCTTCAATTGTTTCGGTTGGCTCATTAAATATATTCAGATACATGGATATGGGAATGTATATTTATCTGCTGGCGCTTATATTTGTCTGCCCGGCAATTGTCGGTAGTATAGCTGTTTTGATTTATGGCGGTACACTGAAGTTTATTGCACCTTTACTTGCGGCAACGCTCGTTTGTGTGATTGCAGCGACATATTATCATATGGTGGTGCGTATCCGCAGATCATATGTTGATGAGTAGAGGTATTTTAAATTGAAAGTATATTTGAAAAGGAGAATATTATGCTTAAAGATATTAAATTAGGATTTAAATTATTGAAATATGGTTATAAACTGAAACTGAATGTGATTATGCTTGTATTCTTTGCAATATTCGGAATAGCATCAGAGATATTCAGCAAAGGAACCTCAATCATAGGCGGTGTATACTTTATGATGAGTGGTATGTTCACGTTTCAGCTTATTATGTCTATGGATGTATCTGAGCTTATCCAGTCCACATCGCTGAAAAAAAAGCTGCAGATATACATTCCGGTGCTTGCCAGCACAGTGATAAACCTGATTTTATTTACAATTTTTGTGGTGGAAAGAGTTGTTCTGATACAGATGGGAGTGGCAGATAAGACGCAGATTATCTATACGCTTTTTATGCTTGATGTTATTCTTCTTATAACTTATCTGTACACCAGCATATGCTATAAGTACTTTGTACTGGGCTTTATACTATTTATGGTTATGATCATGGCGGCATTTATGGCACTTGATAATTCGGCATTTATGGGATTTGCCGATACTATTGCAGCGCTTGGTCTGCCGGTGATTGCTTTGTTTGGTTATATTGCTATTTTTGTCGGCGGGGCACTTGAGATATTGATAGGAGAGCTACTTTACAAGAAGCCTTTGTCAGAATTCGCATTCAGGGGATTTTTCCGTGATGCAAAGTAGTGATGTTACTGTTCCCACATAACAGTGTGACAAACAACATAGTGATTTCAAAAAATAAGAAATATTTGTGTAAAAATATTGAAAAATTGATCGCTTTGTAGTATGTTATCATTGTCGGTGCAAAGCCGGCAATGAGACTAATTAACATATTATCAGGAGAAAAATATATTAAATGGATAGTGACAGTTATAGTAAACAACAGTTAGACGACTTGTTTATGGATATGATTGCCTACTATGATGGCGATCCAAAGAGAATCCAGCATTTCACCAAGGTGCACAGCTATGCAAGGCTTATCGGTATAGGAGAGGAGCTTGATGATGCCTCGCTCTTTATACTTGAGGCAGCGGCTTACACACACGATATCGGCATACGTGTAGCGGAGGAAAAGTATGGCAGGTGCGATGGAAAGCTTCAGGAGCAGGAGGGACCGATAATCGCCCAGAAGATGCTCTCACAGCTTGGCTTTGAGAATTACATAGTTGAAAGAATATGTTTTCTCATAGGTCACCATCACACATATGACAATATAGATGGTCTTGATTATCAGATACTTGTTGAGGCAGATTTCCTTGTAAATCTGTATGAGGATGATGCGGGAAACCGTGCAATCGACAAGGCATATAAGCGCATATTCAAGACTGAAACAGGAAAAAAGATTTTTAGACTAATGTTCGGATATGAAGAAGAGGATTAGTATGAGCCGGACCGGGAGGAGACTTCCGGTCCTTGTTCGTATTATGCAGCTTATATCAGAAATAGTAATTAATCAGAATAGTAAATATGCAGAAAAGAAAGAAATAATATAATATGGCAAACAAAATAAATTATCAAAAATTAATGGAAGATTTAATAAAAGAAAATTGCATGGACAATAACTGCACTCCACGTCTTTTGCTTCATAGCTGCTGTGGACCGTGCAGCACATACTGCATACAGACACTCTCGGAGTATTTTAAGGTGACGGTATTTTATTACAATCCAAACATTTATCCGCCAGAGGAATATCACATGAGAGCACAGGAGCAGAAGCGCTTTATAGATGAGTTTCCGGTGAAAAATCCGGTTCACTTTGTGGAGGGTGTGTACGACACCAAGCGCTTTTACGATATGGCACGCGGCATGGAGGCTGTGCCTGAGGGAGGTGAGAGGTGCTTTAAGTGCTACAGGCTGCGTCTTGAGGAGAGTGCACAGTATGCAAGGGAGCATGGCTTTGATTTTTTTACTACGACACTTTCCATCAGCCCGTTGAAGAATGCCGAAAAGCTCAATGAGATAGGAAAAGACTTAGAGAGCCAATATGGAGTGCGATATCTTTTCTCTGATTTTAAGAAGAAAGAGGGCTATAAAAAGTCCACAGAAATATCAAAGCAGTATGATATGTACAGGCAGTACTACTGCGGCTGTGTATTTTCCAAGGAGCAGCGTGACAGAGAGATTGCAGCACGTGGGTGAAAATGTGGTTGCGTGACAGCAAAAATTATTATATAATTTAGCACAGTAAAGCGGCTGTATAGGGCAGACGGCGGTATCACACTTTGGTTTTATTCAATGGTTTATGATACCGTGAAAATAAATCATCATTTAATAATCAAGGAGGAATCTCATGGCACAGTTATGGGGAGGACGTTTCACAAAGGAGACAGATCAGCTCGTTTACAATTTCAATGCGTCCATTTCATTTGATCAGAAGTTTTATAAAGAGGATATAGAGGGCAGCATCGCCCATGTCACGATGCTTGGAAAGCAGGGCATCATCTCACAGGCAGAGAGCAATGATATAGTGGCTTGCCTAAAGCAGATACTTAAGGAGGTAGAGTCAGGGGAGCTTGAAATCAGCTCAAAGTATGAGGATATCCACAGCTTCGTTGAGGCTACACTCATAGACAGGCTTGGTGACACAGGAAAGAAGCTTCACACAGGCCGAAGCAGAAATGATCAGGTAGCTCTTGACATGCGCCTTTTCACCAGAAAGACAGTGAAGGAGACTGATAATGAGCTTAAGGAGCTTTTAGCTGTTATCCTTAAGATTATGAAGGGAAACACACAGACTATCATGCCGGGCTTTACACATCTGCAGAAGGCCCAGCCAATCACTCTGGCTCACCATATGGGCGCATATTTTGAGATGTTTAAGAGAGACAGATCAAGACTGTGCGATATATATAAGAGAATGAACTATTGTCCGCTTGGCTCAGGAGCACTCGCAGGCACTACATATCCGCTTGATAGGGACTATACAGCACAGCTTCTGGATTTTTACGGACCGACACTTAATAGTATGGATGGTGTGTCAGACAGAGATTATCTGATTGAGTTTTTATCGGCTCTTTCAACTATCATGATGCATCTGTCACGTTTTTCTGAGGAAATTATCATATGGAATTCAAACGAGTACCAGTTTGTTGAGATTGACGATGCGTACAGCACAGGAAGCTCAATCATGCCACAGAAGAAAAATCCTGATATAGCAGAGCTTGTCAGAGGAAAGACAGGCCGTGTATACGGTGCGCTCATGTCGCTTCTCACCACCATGAAGGGTATTCCGCTTGCGTACAACAAGGATATGCAGGAGGATAAGGAGCTGGCATTTGATGCATTCGACACTGCAAAGGGATGTATTGCACTTTTTACAGGAATGATTGATACAATGAAGTTTAACAAGGACGTGATGAGAAAGAGTGCAAACAATGGCTTTACAAATGCCACAGATGCAGCTGATTATCTCGTTAAAAAGGGTGTACCGTTCAGGGATGCACATGGTATTGTAGGAAGAATAGTGCTTTACTGCATCGACAAGGGCATTGCAATCGACGATATGAGCATCGACGAGCTCAAGGCTATCTCTCCGGTATTTGAGGAGGATGTATATGATGCCATTTCAATGGAAACCTGTGTCAGCACAAGGTGTACAGTTGGTGCACCATCAAAGACAGCAATGGACAAGGTAATCGCCGTTTACGACGAGTATATGAAGTCAAATTGGCAGGATGAAGTGTAGTTTTTGTGCATATTTTATAAAAAACAGGAAGAAAAATTATTAATTTAATATAGTTTTTTCCTTGTTTTTCATTAGAGTTTCAAGTAATATATTTCCTATAAAGACAGTTGTACGCGACGGACGGACAGAATCTCATTTTAATGTTAAAGTATAGTGTATGACATGGTCGAAGAAAATCTAGAAGATAGGGAGATTAGAGTAATGAGTGAAAAGCTTAAAGTAGGTATCCTCGGTGGAACAGGAATGGTAGGACAGAGATTTATTTCTCTCTTAGAGAATCATCCATGGTTTGAGGTAACAACAATTGCAGCCAGCCCAAGAAGTGCAGGCAAGACATACGAGGACGCCGTTGGTGATAGATGGAAAATGGACACACCAATGCCTGAGGCAGTTAAGAAAATCATCGTAAAGAACGTCAATGAGGTAGAAGAGGTTGCTTCACAGGTTGACTTCGTATTCTCAGCCGTTGATATGTCAAAGGACGAGATCAAGAAGATCGAGGAGGACTACGCAAAGACAGAGACTCCTGTAGTTTCAAACAATAGTGCCCACAGATGGACACCTGATGTGCCAATGGTTGTACCTGAAATCAACCCACAGCACATGGATGTTATCAAATATCAGAAGGAGCGTCTCGGTACAAAGAGAGGCTTCGTAGCAGTAAAGCCAAACTGCTCAATCCAGTCATATGCTCCGGTTCTTACAGCATGGAAAGAGTTTGAGCCATATGAGGTTGTTGCTACAACATATCAGGCTATCTCAGGTGCCGGAAAGACATTCAAGGACTGGCCTGAGATGGTTGGAAACATCATTCCATTCATCGGTGGAGAGGAAGAAAAATCCGAGAAAGAGCCACTTCGTCTCTGGGGATATGTGGATGATGAGAAGAAACAGATTGTTCCTGCAGAGTCACCGGTTATCACATGCCAGTGTATCCGTGTTCCTGTATTAAACGGACATACAGCAGCTGTATTTGTCAAGTTCAAAAAGAACCCTACAAAGGAGCAGCTCATCGAGGCACTCGAGAAGTTCAGCGGAGTACCACAGGAGCTTGGGCTTCCAAGCGCACCAAAGCAGTTCATCAGATACTGTGAAGAGGATAATCGTCCTCAGGTTGCACTTGATGTGGATTATGAGCATGGTATGGGAATCAATGTCGGACGTCTCAGAGAGGATACAGTCTATGACTGGAAGTTCGTCGGACTCTCACACAACACAGTACGTGGTGCAGCAGGTGGAGCAGTGCTTTGTGCAGAGCTTCTTAAGGCACAGGGTTACATCACAAAGAAGTAGATTTAGCAATTCATTGGAAAATTTATTAATGAGGGCGGATTTTCCGTTTTTGGGCTGTGGGCACCGGTGTAGCACACAGTAGTATTCCTCAGATAAAATATGAAGTCAGCCACGGGATTTTTTATGGATAGGCTATGGCAGCTTGCAGGTCTATGTGGTCATTTGAACTATTGTAAACCCGTGGCAGTTCATATTTTTTCTTTGGAACATACTGTGTACTCTCCGGTGAAGGTAGTGTATTGAACGGAAAATCCTCACTCTGTGAATTAATTATTATGCAAAAGTTGAGCCTCTTAAAAGAGGCTCTCTTTTTTGGGCTTTTTTATTCTCAGTTGTTTTAAATAGTTACGCTTGAATTTATATTTTATCGTGGTAAAATAGATAATCTGAGTAGAATATATTTAAGAGGTAGATATAAGTGAAGAATAATAAGTATGAAATTGATATGGTGAACGGTTCAATAATGGATAAGCTTATTTCATTTGCGTTGCCGCTTATGATTTCGGGTATTTTACAGCTGGCATTCAATGCGGTGGATATTATTGTCGTGGGACAGTTTAGTGGCAGCAAATCACTTGCGGCTGTTGGCTCGACTACGGCACTTATCAATGTGTTTGTCAATCTGTTTATGGGTATATCGCTTGGTGCGAATGTGCTCGCTGCCCGATTTTATGCGGCAGGCAAGGATAAGGAGATGTCTAAGACGGTGCACACCGCTATTATGATTGCGCTCATAAGCGGTATTGTGATGGGCGTGGTCGGTGTTATTTTTGCAAGGGGTGCGCTGGAAATCATGGGTACACCTGATGATGTCATAGGTCTTTCTACTATTTATATGAGGATTTATTTTTGCGGTATGCCGTTTTTTATGCTTTATAACTATGGCGCGGCAATTTTGCGTGCTGTCGGCGATACAAAGAGACCGCTTATCTTTTTGATTATTTCAGGCTGTATCAATGCACTGCTCAATCTGTTTTTTGTAATAGTGTGCAAACTGGGTGTTGCGGGTGTTGCAATCGGTACAATTGTTTCGCAGTTTGTTTCCTGCGTACTTGTATTATACTGTCTGAGCAAAGCAGATACCAGCTATAAGCTCTGCTTTAATAAGCTTGCGATTGATAAGGAATATATGGTTCAGATATTTCAGGTGGGAATCCCGGCCGGCATACAGAGCACAGTCATAAATATCTCAAATGCCATGCTTCAGTCATCAGTCAATTCATTTGGCTCAATAGCCATGGCTGGATATACGGCGGCAAACAATATACTTGGCTTTTTGTATGTATCTGTCAACTCAATCACACAGGCTTGCATGAGCTTCACGAGCCAAAACTATGCGGTAGGAAAACAAAAGCGAATGGACAGGGTACTGATAGACTGTCTGTTTCTCACGACAGCGGTAGCACTTGTGATGGGAAGTGCCTCATACATATTTGGAACACAGATACTTGGCATATATACAAGTAATAGCGATGTAATTAAATCAGGACTTGAGATTATTTCGATTACAACAATCCCATATTTCCTGTGTGGAATCATGGACCTTTTTCCTGGAGCACTAAGAGGAATGGGATACTCAACAGTACCTATGATACTTTCTATAATAGGAACAGTCGGAGTCAGAATCATCTGGATATATGGTCTGTTTCCAAGCCACAGGTCGTTGTTTTTCCTGTTTATATCATATCCCGGTTCATGGATAGCGACAATCATCATGCAGGCTATCTGCTATATGTTTGTCAGAAATAAAGTGAAAGCTACAATAGGAGCCCGGAAATTATAATTAAAATCTATTTGTATATGTGTTAAATTGTGATATAATATTTTCAGTTGATTATTTTGGAGGAATATTATGAAAGCAAAACACACAGATTTGGAGAAACTTGAGCAGCTCTATAAAGAGTCGGGCAACCAGCTCGTAGTGCTCTACGGAAGGAGAGGCTGTCAAAAGGAGGAGCTCATAAAGGAATTTTGTGACGGAAAGAAATTCTTTTACTACAGATGCAGGCAGGCATCGCCAGAGCATCAGCTTGAGATGATGGGGGAGGAGATAAGCCGTCAGTACAAGGTGAGCCTGAGCAGACAGACATATGAGGAGTACTTCGCGAGAATCAAATCAGGAGGCCCTTCCAAGCTTGTCGTGATAATCGATGAGGCACAGTTTGTGGCAAAGAGGGATGCATCATTTATGGAAGCAGTTGCAAAGCTTAAAAAGCACAAGCTGTATCCGGGACCTGTACTTATAATACTTGCCACATCATCTACAGTCTGGGCTACACAGGAGGCAGCAGAGCAGTTTAAGGGAGCCGAAATGAAGCTTGAATCGCTCAATTTCCTTGAGGTTGTAAGACATTTTGAAAGTCTTCCGGTCGCGGAAATCGTGAGAATTTACGGAGCAATCGGTGGCGTTCCGGCATACTTGGATAAGTGGGATGCAGCTAAATCCTTTAAGGATAATATATGCAGGCTCGTATTGACACCATCGGGAGCACTGTATGGTGAGGCGGATGCTGTTATAGCCGCAGAGCTTCGAGAGCTTTCTGCATATAGCACAATACTTGCAGCAATCGCAAGAGGCGAGAACAAGCTCAATGATATTTTCCATGCGACAGGATTTTCACGTGCCAAAATCAGCGTATATTTAAAGAATCTTGCCACCTTCAATATCGTGGAAAAAGTAGTTTCCTTTGAGACCGGCGGATGGGAAAATGCCAAGAAGGGCGTATATCAGATAAAAGACACATTTGTTAATTTCTGGTTTAAGTTTGTCTATCCGAATATGTCTAATCTGTATCTGCTTTCACCGGAAGAGTTTTATGATACATATATAGAAAAAGAGCTTGATGCGTATCTTGAGAGATATTTCAGGGAGGTCTGCACAGAGTATCTGCTTATATTAAATCAGATGGGACAGCTTCCGTTTACCATAAAGCGTTTGGGTACATGGATTGGAAAGACAGGCCGCATAGACATCGTGGCTCAGAGCGAGGATAGAAGGAGTATCATCGGCTTCTGCAACTGGGACAAGCCAATGATGACCATGGATATGTGCGAGAATATGGCTATGGCTATGGAGCAGGCAAGGCTTACATCTGATGACTATTATCTGTTTTCGGCAACGGATTTTGAGCCTGCACTGCAAAGCTATGTGGTCAGAGACCCTAGATTCAAGCTCATCAATATGAATGAATTATAGAGGAGCTTATGGGAAAATCACTGATAATAACAGAGAAGCCATCCGTGGCACAGGAATTTGCGAAGGTGCTGCGGGTGAGCGGACGCAATGACGGTTATATAGAGAATGGAGAATATGTGATTTCATGGTGCGTGGGACATCTGGTCGGGCTGGTCTACCCTGAGTCTTACGACATGAAATACAAGAAATGGCGTCTTGAGGATCTGCCGTTTCTGCCAAAGGAATACAAATATGATGTGATAGACAGCGTGCGCAAGCAGTACAATATTGTGCACGCTCTTTTGCAGAGAGAGGACATTGACAGAGTTTACTGGGCAGGTGATGCCGGAAAAGAAGGACAGACCATCGAGGAGAATATCAGAAACTTTGGTGGTGTCAGGGAAGGCATGGAGGAGCTTCGAGTCTGGATAGATTCGCAGACCGAGGAAGAAATCCTAAGAGGCATAAAAGAGGCAAAGCCGATGAGTGCGTATGCAAACCTCGGAAAGAGCGGCATCATGCGTACCATCGAGGACTATGCGATGGGCATCAACTTTTCGCGTGTCATGTCGGTCAAATACGGCAATCTGCTAAACGATGCAGCGGGTACACGCTCGTACACGGCAATCGCGGTCGGACGAGTGATGACCTGTGTGCTTGGAATGGTAGTAATACGTGAGCGCGAAATCAGAAACTTTAAGGAGACTCCGTTTTACAGGGTAATCGGCAGGTTTACGGATGCCGGTGTAGAGGCAGAGTGGAAGGCTGTAGAAGGCTCAAGGTACTTTGAATCACCGCTTTTATACAAGGAAAACGGCTTCAAAGAGGAAAAAGATGCACTCGCTTTAATTGAAGAATTAAACGGCAAACAGGCGAAAGTTAAATCTATAGTTAAGAATATTGCTAAAAAAAGAGCACCGCTTCTTTTCAACCTGGCGGAGCTGCAGGCAGAGTGCTCAAAGAAGTTTAAAATCAGCCCTGATGAGACATTACAGGTGGCTCAGGATCTGTATGAAAAAAAGCTCACCACCTATCCTAGAACAGATGCCAGGGTGCTCTCAAGCGCTGTGGCAAAGGAGATTGGAAAAAATATAAGCAGGCTTAAAGGTTTTGAACCGACAGCAGACTTTGTGGAGCATATTATGCAAAAGAGGCTATATGCCAACATAGTTGATACGCAGTACACGGATGACAGCAAGGTAACAGACCACTATGCTATCATTCCGACAGGTCAGCTTACAGAGCTTTCGGGGCTTACATCGCTTCAAAGAGCAGTATTTGAGCTGATTGTCAGGCGTTTCCTTAGTATTTTTTATCCACCGGCAGAGTATGAGAATGTGAAGCTTGTCGTAGATGTGGATAAGGAAAGTTTTTTTGCATCATCAAAGGTACTAAAGAGCGAGGGCTATTTACAGGTGGCAAATCCGCCGAAAAAGAAGTCGTTTGAGGAATCAAACGCACGAATACTTGGTAAAAACAGTGAAACTGCAGATAGTACAGATGAAAACAGCACAGCAAACGGTAGCAATGATGAGATAGTCGTAAATCCCAAGGTGATGCTTGAGCTTGCCGATAAGCTAAAGGCGGGTGATGAGATAGCATGCCAAGGCTATAATATCAAGTTTGGTAAGACATCTCCGCCAAAGCGCTATACATCAGGCTCCATGGTGCTTGCCATGGAAAATGCAGGACAGCTTATCGAGGACGAGGAGCTTCGTGAGCAGATAAAGGGCTCAGGAATAGGCACCTCAGCAACGAGAGCGGAGATAATCCAGAAGCTTGTCCGTATAGGATATCTGAATCTGAACAAAAAGACACAGATACTCACACCCGAAAGCCTTGGCGAGATGGTGTTTGAGGTCGTATACATGACAGTTCCGGCACTTCTTAATCCAAAGATGACAGCCAACTGGGAAAAGGGACTGGACGGAATTACAAGGGGCACGGTGGATTTCTGGGAATACAGGGGAAAGCTTGAGAGCTTTATCCGCAAAGAGACAGAAAAGATGATTGAGCAGAATCTGCGCCCTGAGATTGCAGAACGTATCAGCAGCTTTGCAGGCAAAAATGCCAGAGGTGCGGCGGCCAGACGAAAGATAGGTGTCAAGTGCCCTGTTTGCGGCGGTGAGATAGTGACCACACCGTTTGGCTATGGCTGTGCTAATTATAAAAATGATAAATCAGGATGTAATTTTAATATCGGACAGGTGGCAGGACTTGATATTCCGGAGGAACAGGTCAAAAAGCTGATTGAAGAAGGAATCACCGATACAATCCGTGGTTTTAAATCGAAGAGCGGCAAACGCTTTGATGCATGCTTAAAGCTCAACAAGGATGAACAGACGAACAAGGTATCAGCCACCTTTGATTTTGAAAACGTAAAGCCACAAAAGGTCGAGGGTATTGTATGTCCGGACTGCGGAGGCGATATATATGTATCGCCATACGGCTACCGATGTGCAAACTATAACAGACAGACAGAGGATGGCTGCCATTTCTTCGTTGGAAGGATAGCAGACAAGCAGCTGTCACAGGTACAGTTTTTAGAGCTCATGGCAAACGGCAGAACAGAGACGATAAAGGGCTTTAAATCAAAATCGGGAAAGCGCTTCAACGCATGCCTCGTCTTAAAGAAGGAGCCGGTCACAGAGGGCAGTGAGAAAATGCACACCGTCGTAGCATTTGACTTTGACAATGTGGAGGATGAAATCATAAAGGATGTTGTCTGTCCGCTTTGTGGTGGTCAGATAAAAAAGACATCGTTTGGCTATGGCTGTGTGAACTACAAGGGTGACGAGCCGGGAAGCTGCCGCTTTTCGGTGGGACAGATTGCGGGAAAGACAATCACAGCCGCAAACCTAAAGCAGCTTCTTAATGATAAAAAGACCGAGACCATACGGGGCTTTAAATCCAAAAGCGGGAAACGCTTCGATGCGTGCCTGGTGCTTAAGGAGGATGAAAACAAAAAGCTTTCTGTCCAGTTTGATTTTGACCATGTAGAGCCAAAAACAGTGAAGGATGTAGTATGTCCGAAGTGCGGAGGCAAAATCCAGGTGGCACCGTTTGGCTTTGTATGCGAGAATAACAGACGTGATGATCCTGAGAGCTGCCGCTTTATGGTGGGCAAGGTCGCAAGCGTCAAGATAAAGGAATCAGTCCTTAAGGAGCTTCTGACAAAGAAAAAGACAGAAGTTATATCAGGATTTGTCTCAAAGACAGGCATGAAGTTTGACGCACCGCTAAAGCTCACAGAAGACGGAGATATAGCCTTTGATTTCCCTGAAAAGCCAAAGCCAATCGAGACAAATGTACTCTGTCCAAAGTGTGGCAGACCTCTCAAAAAGACACAGTGGAAATATGAGTGTGAGTGTGGCTTCAATGTTTGGCATACTGTGGCAAAGGTGGAGCTTTCAGAGGAAATCCTCACGGAGCTGTTTACCACAGGAAAGACCAAAAAGAAGGTCACAGGCTTCACCTCCAAGGCGGGAAATGTATTCGATACATGCCTTAAGTTTGAAAATGACCAGATATCATTTGATTTCGATAACCCGGGTGAGGAAGAAGTGCAGAGCACGGCTGAAGTACATAACAATGCTGATACACAGAACAATGCTGAAGTACAGAGCACGGCAGATGATGCGCCGGATAAGACAACCATGAATAATACAACCATGGATGAGATGGGAATCCCAGAGGAATTTCTGGCAGGATTTGATATGGCAGCTGATAGTGCACAGGCAGATGATGTGTCGGAGGCGGCACTTGCGGCGGCGCATGAGCTGTTCGGTGAGTAGCTCTGCCTATAATTAATTATTAAATCTATAATTAATATGAAATTTTATATTTATGTTTAATGCTTATATTTAAGTTTAAATATTAAAATGACAGTTAAAAAAATAGTCAATAATTTTTACATAATAAATAAAAGAAAGGACATAGAAAATGGAAAACGCTAAAATAACAAATCTCTATAATCTGGATGAAACAATCGCAAAGGAGTATTTATCACAGTTCACTTATCCATGGGAGGCACTTGCCGGAATAAGTGATTTCATCAAGGAGCTCGGACCAACACTCGACCCTGAAATCTATGAGAAAAGAGGAGAGGATATCTGGGTAGCAAAGAGCGCAACAGTATTTGACAGCGCATATCTGCACGGTCCGCTCATCATCTGCGAGGACGCAGAAATCAGACAGTGTGCTTTTATCCGTGGCAGTGCAATTGTAGGCAAGGGCTCAGTAGTAGGTAACTCCACAGAGCTTAAAAATGCAATCATCTTCAATTCAGTACAGGTGCCACACTACAACTATGTAGGAGATTCAATCCTGGGCTACAAATCACATATGGGCGCAGGCTCTATTACATCAAATGTAAAGAGTGACAAGACTCTTGTAGTCGTAAAGGATGTTTACGATACAAAAGAGGAGATTGAAACCGGCCGCAAGAAATTCGGCGCTATGCTCGGTGACCATGTGGAGGTGGGCTGCAACTCAGTGCTCAATCCGGGAACAGTAATAGGAAGAAATTCAAACATTTATCCGCTTTCAAGAGTACGCGGAGTCATTCCTGCAAACCACATTTTTAAGGACAAGGACAACGTAGTTCTTAAAAAATAGTAATGTTGTTTGAAAAAATATTGTATTTTTGTTGTTTTTTGTCGATGATACTCTAGACTTATGACAAAAAATATGAGAAAATAAATTGGGTATGTTAAAACCATAACGAAAGGAGTCTTAAGATGATTTACACTAAGGAAGTTGAAAACATGTGTCCTGTAGCTAAGGGCGCAAAACATGAGCCAGCTCCTATCCCAGAAGAAGGAAAATGGGTTCATTCTAAGAAAATTGAGGACATTTCAGGATTTACACACGGTGTAGGCTGGTGTGCACCACAGCAGGGTGCCTGCAAGCTCTCACTCAATGTAAAGAATGGAGTAATTGAAGAGGCATTAGTTGAGACTATCGGATGCTCAGGAATGACACACTCTGCAGCTATGGCAGCAGAAATCTTACAGGGTAAGACAATTCTTGAGGCATTAAACACAGACTTAGTTTGTGATGCCATCAATACAGCTATGAGAGAGTTATTCTTACAGATCGTTTACGGTCGTACACAGTCTGCATTCTCTGATGATGGACTTGCTGTTGGAGCAGGACTTGAGGATTTAGGAAAGGGACTTCGCTCACAGGTTGGTACAATGTACGCAACAAAGGCAAAGGGAGTTCGTTACCTTGAGATGGCTGAGGGCTATGTAACAGGAATCGCTCTTGACAAGAACGATGAAGTAATTGGATACCAGTTCGTTTCTCTTGGAAAAATGACAGATTTTATCAAAAAGGGTGATGACGCTAACACAGCTTGGGAGAAAGCTTCAGGATCATACGGTCGTGTAACTCCAGAGCAGGGTGCTGTTAAGATCATCGATCCAAGACAGGAATAAGAGGAAAGGAGAACGACAATGGCATTATTTGAATCATATGAAAGAAGAATAGACCAGATCAATGCTGTACTTAACAGCTATGGTATCAGCTCAATCGAAGAAGCTGAAAAGATTACAAAGGACGCTGGACTTGACGTTTACGATCAGGTAAAGAAAATCCAGCCAATCTGTTTCGAGAACGCTTGCTGGGCATACACAGTTGGTGCAGCAATCGCAATCAAAAAAGGATGTAGAAGAGCAGCAGACGCTGCAGCAGCAATCGGAGAGGGACTTCAGGCATTCTGTATCCCTGGATCAGTTGCTGATCACCGTAAGGTAGGTTTAGGACATGGTAACCTTGGAAAGATGCTCCTCGAGGAGGAGACAGAGTGCTTCTGTTTCTTAGCAGGTCACGAGTCATTCGCAGCTGCTGAGGGTGCTATAGGAATCGCTGAGAAGGCAAACAAGGTTCGTCAGAAACCACTGCGTGTTATCCTTAACGGACTTGGAAAAGACGCTGCACAGATCATCTCACGTATCAACGGATTCACATTCGTAGAGACACAGTATGACTACAAGGCAGCTAAGCTCAACATCGTATCTGAGCATGCATACTCAGATGGACTCCGTGCAACAGTTAAGTGTTACGGTGCAGATGATGTTCAGGAAGGTGTTGCAATCATGCATCACGAGAACGTTGGTGTTTCTATCACAGGAAACTCTACAAACCCAACTCGTTTTCAGCATCCAGTAGCAGGTACATACAAGAAAGAGTGTATCGAGCAGGGCAAGAAGTACTTCTCAGTAGCATCAGGCGGTGGTACAGGACGTACACTTCACCCAGACAACATGGCAGCAGGACCAGCTTCATACGGTATGACAGATACAATGGGACGTATGCATTCAGATGCACAGTTCGCAGGATCTTCATCAGTTCCGGCTCACGTTGAGATGATGGGACTTATCGGAATGGGTAATAACCCAATGGTTGGTGCTACAGTAGCAGTTGCCGTTTCTGTTCAGCAGGCTTCTGATGAGGGCAAATTCTAAATAGAAAGCTTGATTTTATAGGCTTTTTGGAGACTCA